>Ga0073928_10000875_pt1 | contig 63008 bp, 56 predicted proteins | sample PaiPotPPA55metaG_FD_76969 | JGI IMG/M metagenome (GOLD analysis project Ga0073928, IMG submission 76969) | Iron sulfur acid spring bacterial and archeal communities from Banff, Canada, to study Microbial Dark Matter (Phase II) - Paint Pots PPA... ... | reverse complement strand
GTGCTGCTGCGTCCGGTCGTGCAGGACACGCTGCTTCCCACGGCCGCGTATATCGGCGGCCCGTCGGAAGTTGCATACATGGCGCAGGTGCAAGTGGTCTACGAACGGATTCTCGGCCGCATGCCTGCGATTCTGCCCCGGTCAAGCTTCACGCTCGTCGAGCCGCCCATTGCGCGTCTTCTCTCCAAGTACGGACTCGATTTTTACGACATTTTGCGCGGTCCACAGCATGTCCGCGGAAAAATGGAGCAGAAGGCGCTCCCAGACGCTCTTGCTAGCCGGTTTGACTCCGACGAGAAGCAATTGCGCGCGATCTTGAAATCGTATGCGGATCCGATCGAGAAGCTCGACAAGAGCTTGCTTGGCACCCTGGATGCGGTGGAAGAGAAAATACTCTACGTGTTTCTGAAGCTGAAGGAGAAGGTCGGTCGCGCGGAAAATTTCCGCACGGGCGTTCTCGACGAGCACCAGCGCATTCTTTTCGATTCGCTGTATCCAAACCGCGAGCTGCAGGAGCGCAGCCTGTCCGGCCTTCCGTTCATCGCCGCGTACGGCCTCGAACTCTTCGATAACCTGGCTGTCCTATCGGCGATTCCGTCGGCTGGGGAGTCTGGTTCGTGTACCCACCAGCACCAAATCCTCTTCCTCTGATCGGTTCTTTCGGTTGGTTTCTCAGTGTCCTCCGGCAGTTCTGTGTGTCCTCTGTGTTTCGCTTTTCGCCGTTGCCTCAATGTCGGACCTGCGCAAGCGTGTTAGAATGAGTCGTTTTCAACGCAATTATTTTCAGCCTATGGAGGCCACGTCATGAAAATCACACCCGGAAAGCAGAAGGGCCTGGAAGCCGTCTCCGATTCGCGCGGCGTGATCGCCGCGGCGGCGATGGACCAACGGGGCTCGCTCAAGAGCGCCATCGCGAAAGACAAAGGCATCGACAAGAAGGACGTCACCACGAAGATGCTCGAGGAATTCAAGACTGCCGTCGTGAAGGTCCTCACGCCGTACGCGAGCGCGATTCTGCTTGACCCCGAATACGGCCTTCCTGCTGCGAATGCGCGAGCCAAGAACGCCGGTCTGCTCCTCGCCTACGAGAACAGCGGTTACGACAACACGCGCCCCGGCCGCTTGCCCGATCTCCTCGACATTTGGTCCGTCCGTCGCCTGGTTGCCGCGGGAGCTGATTGCATCAAGATTCTGCTTTACTACACGCCCTTCGATTCGCGGGAGATCAACGAAATCAAGCACGCCTGGGTGGAGCGCATCGGCGGAGAATGCACGGCAGCCGATGTTCCGTTTTTCCTCGAATTCGTCGGCTACGAGGAAAACGGCGACGAGAAGGGAATTGCGTACGCTCGCAAGAAGCCCGATATCGTCGCGCAAAGCATGCAGGAATTCTCGAAGCCACAGTACGGCGTGGACGTCCTCAAAGTGGAAGTTCCCGTGAATATGGCATTCGTAGCCGGAACAAAAAGCTTCAAAGGCGAGTCGGCTTACACGCGTGACGAGGCCAAAGAGCATTTTCGCCGTGCCGCTGCCGTTGCGAAGAAGCCGTTCATCTATCTTTCGGCGGGCGTGAACAACGACGTGTTCCTCGAGACGCTCGAGCTGGCTGCCGAGTCGGCCGTCAATTTCTCCGGCGTCCTGTGCGGACGCGCCACTTGGAAGGAAGGCATCCCCGTCTACGCCAAGCAGGGCGTAAAGGCTCTCGAAGACTGGCTCAGCGATACCGGCGTGAAGAACATCAAGAATGTGAACGACCGCCTGAAGGCCGCCAAACCCTGGTTCGCCTTCTACGGCGCAAAGTCGCCCGCCGCCCTCGTCGCCGACTAATGTAGCGCCGGCTCTTAGATTTTCTCGGTGGCCTCTGCGCCTGCCCGCCGTCTTGCTGGGCGGGCCTCTGCGGTGAGGTTTTGGCAAACCACACAATCAAACTCCGCACCTCGCGCCGCACGGAACTGAAGAACGTCACCAGCGAAGTGGAAAAATTAGTGCGCGATTCCGACTGCAAGAGCGGCGTGTGCCATCTCTACGTCCCGCACACGACGGCCGGGGTGCTCATCAACGAAGGCTACGATCCCGACGTTGCCCGCGACATGGAAGGCGCCTTCGACCGCCTGGTGCCCGAAAGCCCGCATTTCAAGCACGCGGAAGGCAATTCCGATTCCCACATCAAGACCGTGCTCGTCGGCTCCTCCCAGACCGTGTGGATCGAAAATGGCCACCTCGCCCTCGGCCGCTGGCAACAGATCTTCTTCGCCGAATTCGACGGCCCCCGCTCCCGCGAGCTTCACATCAAAATCGTCCCCGACCAATAGCGACGCGCCCACATCTGAAATCGTCGGGCGAGATGAGGAGACGATTCCCTCTGTGTCCTCAACGCTGTGCTCCGTGCCCTCTGTGGTAAAGCCTTTGACGCACCTTTGTTGCTTCAATGCCCGCCGCTTCTGTACACTCTTGCGGCCCTAAATCGGAGACTGCATGTCCCTTCTCGTGGTTGGTTCTGTCGCTTTCGACGCAATCGAAACACCGTTCGGCAAGGTGGATCGCACCCTCGGAGGCGCGGCCAGCTACTTCGCGCTGGCGGCCAGCCACTTCGCGCCGGTGCGCGTTGTGGCCATCGTCGGCGAGGATTTCACCGACAAAGAACGCGCCACCTTCCGCGGCCGGAAGATTGACCTTGCGGGTCTCGAGCAGGTTCCCGGCAAATCCTTCTTTTGGGCTGGCCGGTACAGTAAGAACATGAACGAGCGCACCACGCTCGCCACCGAGCTGAACGTCTTCGCGAATTTCCGCCCCACGCTGCCCGATTCCTACTGCGACTCCTCGTTCATTTTTCTCGGCAATATCGATCCGACCCTCCAGCGCTCGGTCCTCACACAAGTGCGCTGCAAACCGCAGGTCGTCGGCCTCGACACAATGAACTACTGGATCGAGCGCACGCCGGCCGAGTTGCGCGACACGCTGAAGCACACGCACATCCTGATGATCAATGACGACGAGGTGCGCCAGCTCACCGGCGACCACAACCTCTTCCGCGCCGCCAAGCAAGTGTTCAAGATGGGCCCGCGCACGCTCGTCATCAAGCGCGGCGAACACGGCGCGCTGATAATTCACAACAAATTCATGTTCTCGGTGCCCGCATTCCCGCTCGAGGAGGTTCACGACCCCACGGGCGCGGGCGACAGCTTTGCGGGTGGCTTCATGGGCTATCTCGCCAGCGCCGGCCGCATCAACGAGCAAACTCTGCGCAGAGCCATGGTCTACGGCTCCGTCCTCGGGAGCTTCACCGTCGAGCGTTTCGGCGTCGAGCGCCTTGCCCGCCTGAAGCGCAGCGAAATCACGGCGCGCGCCCGCCTCTTCGCGAAGCTCACCTCGTTCAAGCTGTAGCGGAACCCGCGAAAACGCGGAATGGGAGGAAGGGCGCGCTTCCTAGTCGCAGTCAGAAAGACGCGCCGAATCGCTCAAAACCACGTGCTCGCCTTATATCGCCGGTACTCGTCTCCGAACGCCTCCTCGAGCACGCGTTCTTCCTTCTTGATACGCGGAATCTGATACGTGTAGAGCAGCAGGAACACCCCGAGCAAAATCCAATTCCCCAGCGCGATGATCAGTCCTGCGTAACCAATTCCCCCGAACAAATAGACGGGATTGCGTATCTTCGAATAAAGCCCGTTCGTGACAAGTTTCTTCGCCTCCGCCTTCACCGCAAACGAGGAACCAAGTTGAATCCGCGCCATCGCCCACAACGCAATTCCCACCCCCGCAATCGCCATCCCGACGAAGAACCGGGCGCCATAGTCGTGCCGCCAAACCACGTAAGCGGTGAAGACCGTGAAGCCGACGGCATCGACGTAGCGAAGAATGTTGCTCATGATCTCGCGAGTCCTTGGTTTTGTAGCGCCGCGCTTTAGCGCGGCAGGGGACCCCCCAAAATTTACATGAACTAGCCCTCGCCAAGGCGTTAGAATCTTTCCGGGTCCAAAGCCCCCCAGCAGACCGCCGCCAAAGGAGACCGCCATGTACGTCATCGCGGGTGCCACCGGAAACACCGGCAGTGTCGTTGCCAAGACGCTTCTTGCGAAAGGCCAGTCCGTCCGCGCCATCGGACGCAACGCCGACCACCTTAAAGCTCTCGCCTCGCGCGGCGCAGAGCCTTTTGTGTGTGACCTCACCGACCAGGACGCTTTGACGAAAGCCTTCACGGGCGCCCGCGCCGTCTACGCCATGATTCCTCCAGCTGTGACGTCCGAGCATTATCGCGCCCATCAGGATCAAACCACCGATTCGATTGCGGGTGCGATCGAGAAAGCGGGCGTCAAGCACGCCGTCTGCCTGAGCAGCTTCGGGGCGGACAAGCCTGACAGGACCGGCCCCGTCGCGGGGCTTCAGTACTTCGAGGAGCGCCTCAACAAGATTCCGAGCCTCAATGCTCTTTATCTCCGCGCGGGATACTTCATGGAAAACACGCTCGCGCAGATCGGCATCATCAAGCAGATGGACGTGGCCGCCGGGCCGTTGCGCGCCGACCTGAAACTTCCGATGATCGCCACGCGCGACATCGGCGCGGCCGCCGCCGAAGATCTGCTGAAGCTCGATTTTCATGGCCACAAAACGCGAGAACTTCTTGGTCAGCGCGACCTAACGATGATGGAAGCGGCCGCGATGATCGGAGACCAAATCGCGAAGCCCGACTTGCAGTACGTCCAGGCGCCCAATGACCAGATACGAGCCGCCATGATCGGTATGGGAATGTCCGCGAACTTCGTGGACCTGATTCTGGAAATGGCCGGCGCGCTGAACTCAGGCCACATGCGTGCGGTCGAGCCTCGTGGCCCGCGAAACACCACGCCCACATCGTACGAAACCTTCGTCAAGGACGAATTCGTTCCTCGCTATTACGGCAAATCCGCTGCAGCGTGAAAGGGAAGAACCCCTCACAACGGTCGACGACAAAAATCCGGTCCTTCCGCCTCGTTCTCGCGAACTTTTCCCGGTCCTCGTAGTAGAATCCGCGAGCGCGGGTAGGGAGGCGCCATGCCGCACGACCTGAACACTTACATCGTTGGCCGCCTGCTGCTTGCATTTGTGCTGGGCGGGGCCGTCGGTCTGGAGCGCGAGCTGCGCCACAAACCCGCCGGCCTTCGCACGAACATGCTGATTTGCTTCGGGTCGGCGCTCTTCACAATCATTTCCTACGAAATGGCGGGCACCGTAGGCGGCGACCACACGCGCATCGCAGCACAGATTATTCCGGGCATCGGCTTCATCGGCGCGGGCGTCGTGATCCGCGACCGCGGCTCGGTGATGGGAATCACGAGCGCCGCTACTATTTTCGTCATGGCGAGCATCGGCATGGCCGTCGGCGCGAACATGATTTTCACTTCAGTTTTCGCCACGCTGCTCCTGCTGGTCGCGCTCACCTTCCTCGGCGTCCTCGAGGATCGACTCGGCTGGCACCTGCACCACGTCAGTTTTCGCGCGGTTTTGTCGCCGGGCGGCACCGTCGACAGCGTCCATCAGTTGGTGCAAGACGCGGGCGTCGATCCCCGGCACTGGCAGGCGCATAAGACGGATGCTGGCATGGTGGTCGATTTCGACGCCGAAGTCACCACGCCGCAAGAGCGCGAGCTCCTGGCCAAACTTGCCGGCGCGCACACCCACTGCGAGGTCCGCACGGTCAGAGACTAGGTTCTCTCGGACCGTCGTATTAATTCCATATCGTGAATTCGGGGCTCATTGATTCCAGCCCCTTCGGCAACCATTTCCCGCACCCTCGAATCCCAGTTGACGCGCTGCGCGCCGGGATGCTATCAATTTCTTTCCGTTTGCAGTGGTGCTTGTAACGACTGCTCCCTCGTTCCGCTTTCCCGGCTGCTGGGGTGGCGAGCGGCTTCGGGATCCAAATGCTGGCTACAGGAGGAAGGGATTGATGCGTTTGCGGTGGGCCGCGCCCACAGCTTTGTGCGCCGCGCTTCTGGCATTCTCAGGTTGCGGCGGCAGCACTGCGCTGAACCCCACGCCGACCATCTCCGCCCTCTATCCCGACACTCTTCCGGCCGCAGGCGCGAATTGCGGCAGTCTTCCCACTTTCGTCATAAACGTGCAGGGGAACAACTTTATCGCCACGTCCGTGGCCTATTGGAACGGCTCGAGTCGCACCAGCGTCTTCAATCAATCTACGGCACAGCTCGCCGTCACGCTAAAGGCTTGCGATATTTCCGCGCCCGGTGTGGGCTACGTCACGGTCTCGAACCCGCCTCCCGGTGGCGGCCTCACCGTCAACGCAGCCAGTTTCCAGATCACGCAGCCGCCGAATCCCGCTCCTCAGATTAGCTCTCTCTCGCCAGCCAGCACTCCGGCTGGCACGCTTCCCCCCAACGGGATCTTGACCGTCAATGGTCCTCCCGTGGCGGCCGGCTCGATTTCACCCGCGTTTGTCGCAGCTTCAGTGGCGGCATTCAACGGTAGCACTCGGGCCACCACCTTCGTCAGCGCCACGGAACTGCAAGTGCAAATGCTCGCTTCTGACGTCGCCACAGCGGGAACAATCAATGTGACCGTGTCGACTCCTATCCCTGGCGGCGGCGTGGCGAACGCGCAGTTCACCGTCACCGATCCGCCGAATGCGGCCAATTTCCCGCAGGTTATTTCCGTGAACGCCGCGGGTGGTGCCGCGAACGGCGCAAGCTCCTCGCCCGCAATGAGCGCCGACGGCCGCTACGTCGCGTTCTACTCCGAAGCGAAGAATCTGGTTGCATCAGGAGCCTCCGGCAACATTTTCGTGCGCGACACCTGCCTCGGCGCCACAACCTGCACTCCGCACACCACCGCCGTCGACCTCGCCCCCGACGGCTCCGCCCCCAACGCAGTGGGAGACTGGAGGGTTTCGATTAGCGCCGATGGCCGCTACGTCGCTTTCAGTTCGAGCGCGAAGAATTTGCTGGACCCGACTGCCGAACCGCCGAACTCCGATGACCTCAAGTCAAACGTCTTCGTGCGCGATATCTGTCTCGGGCCGACTGTCGCTCCCGGGTGCTCGCCTCACACAACTCAGGTTTCGCTCGGCCTGGGTAGTGAACCTCCAAATGATGCCAGTACCGGCCCCTCACTGAGTTCGGACGGGCGCTTCGTCGCGTTTCAGTCCTACGCGACGAATCTAGCGGTTGGTCTCGCCGATAGGCAGGGCCGCGTGTTTGTCACCGATTTGTGTACAGGTCTTGCTGCAAATGATTGCCAGCGCGAGACGTACTTGGTTTCGCCTGAAGACGTAACCACCTCGGACTTTGTGCAGCAAGATGTTTCTATCTCGGCGAGCGGAAGATATGTCGTCTTCACGGCACTACCCCATGGCAATCGGATGCAGGCTCAAATCGATCTGCGCGACACGTGCTTGGGTAAGGACGCACCTCAAGGGTGCTTGCCTTCGACTACGACTGTGTCCGTGGACGAGAAAGGCAGTGATGGGGAAGCATCCAGTTTCATGCCTTCGGTCAGTGCTGACGGCCGTTTCGTTGTCTTTGACACTGTGGCGTCGAACCTCGCGCCGAACGTTATGGACGAAAATGGCAGGTCGGATCGACAGGTCGTCGTTCGGGACACTTGCCTTGGGTCGGCGACGCCGAAAACCTGCGTGCCTTCGACCTCCGCAATTCCCCTCGATCCGGCTTTTTCCGACAGGACCTACCAAAGCTTTGTTCCCTCAATCTCGCCTTCAGGCCGCTTTATCAGCTTCGGCGCCACGCTGAGCGTTCCCGCCGATCCGAGTCAGCACCTGCTGGTGCGCGATACCTGTTTCGGAGCTCAAGCCTCCGGCTGCGTCCCATACACCGCGGTCGCTTCTGTCAGCCATCGGGGAGAACTAGGGAACGTCACGACCCTTCCTCAAATGGCAATAAGCGCGGACGGCCGCATCATCGCTTTCGCTTCCGATGCCACGAATCTAGCGGCTCCCACAAGCGGCCTCGGCGACGTTTTCCTCATGCTAATGCCCTCGCCGAAGCCCTGATTGCCACCGACGTTTACTCTCAACTCTCAACTCTCGACTGTAAACTTGTGTTCGCCGCAAAGAGTTCTTATTCTCAACTTGGCCGATGCCCGCCCCTCTAAAGCCTCCCGCCTTGCGTCCCGGTGACGCCGTTCGCATTCTTTCCCTGGCGAGTCCCGTCGAGGAATCGCGCGTCGATGCGGGCTGCAAAGAACTGTCGCGCCTGGGATACGTCCCAAAGCTCGACCGGGCGCAGGTGCTGGCCCGCGAAGGTTTTTTCGCCGGCAGCGCAGCCAATCGACGCAACGCGCTCACGGAAGCATTGGCCGAAGCGGAAACACGTGCAATCTTCTGCGCGCGCGGCGGCTACGGCTCTAACTATTTGCTCGACCAATTAGACACAACACTCGGCTCGCCCAAGATTGTGCTGGGCTACAGCGACATCACCTCGCTTCAGATTTTCCTGTGGCAGAAATTCGGCTGGGTCAGTTTTTATGGCCCAATGGTCGCATCTGGCTTCGACCACGGCGCAAACTCGCCGAAAGGCTACGATCGCGACTCGTTGCTGCGCGCGCTCGCGGAGACCAAGACAGGTTGGTCGCTCGACTTGCAAGCCGAACCAATGGTGCCTGGCAACGTCGAGGGAATTCTCGTGGGCGGCTGCCTCACGCTCGTCCAAACCACTCTCGGTACGCCCTGGGAACTCGACACGCGGAACACGATTCTGGTCCTCGAAGATTGCGACATAAAACCGTACCAACTCGACCGTGCCCTGATGCATTTGAAGCAAGCCGGCAAACTCAGCGACGTGCGCGGCATCATACTCGGTGGTTTTCCGGGCTGCGACGCGCCCGCAGGCAGCGAAACGGTGAAGGACGTCGCGCGCCGCATTCTCGAGCCGCTCCGAATCCCGATCGCGTTTGGCGCGCCAATTGGCCACACGAACCGACCGATGCTGACGCTGCCGCTCGGCGTCCGTGCGCGCCTGAGTGACACGCGTCTCGAAATTCCCGAGCCGGCGGTTTCGTAGCGCCGGCATCCTGCCGGCGTTTTTGAATTTCGGCGCGAGCGAGGATCGATTTTCGGAACGAACAAATGGCACCGAACTTGACCGACATCAATCACTCATCCGCCGCCCACATCCATCTCCTCGGCATCGCCGGCGCTGCCATGGCCCCCGTGGCGGGCATGCTGAAGGAGCGCGGCTTCCACGTCACCGGTTCCGACACGGGCGTCTACCCGCCCGCCTCGACGCTTCTCGATTCGCTCGGCATCCCCTGGAACGAAGGCTACCGCGAAGACAACCTAAAACCCGCTCCCGACCTCGCCGTCATCGGTAACGCGATCTCGCGCGGCAATCCCGAACTCGAATGCATCCTGGACCAAAAAATCCCCTACTGCTCGATGCCGCAAATTCTCGAGCGATATTTCATTCCCGGCCACACGTCGATCGTCGTCGCCGGCACGCACGGCAAGACGACCACTACCGCGATGCTCGCCTGGATATTCCAGGTCGCCGGGCGCCGGCCTGATTTCCTGGTCGGCGGGGTGATTCCCAACTTCAACGATCGCAGCTACGGCCTCGGCGGCGGCGAAGAATTCATCGTCGAAGGCGACGAGTACGACACCGCGTTCTTCGACAAAGCGCCGAAGTTCCTCCATTACCATCCCGACGAACTCATTCTGACGTCCCTCGAATTCGATCACGCCGATATTTACCCGGACCTCGAATCCATCGCGCTGCAATTCCGCCGCTTGATAAATCTCGTGCCGCGTCGCGGACGCATTCTCATCTGGGGCGAATCGCTCGACCTCAAGGAAGTGGCGTCAAAAGCATTTTGCCCCGTCGAAAGTTTTGGCCTCACCGCGGAGTGCGATTGGTGCGCCGGCGACATTCTCTGGCACGATTCGGCCACCGAATTTCGCGTCGCCTATCGCGGCAGCGAAGTGACGCGCATCCGCATGCCGCTGGTGGGAAAGCACAATGTGCTCGACGCGCTCGCGGCTGTGGCGCTCGCTTACGGTCGCGGCGTTGAATGCGAAGCCATCGAACGCGCGCTGGCCACGTTTCAAAGCGTTCGCCGCCGCATGGAAATTAAGGGCGAAGCGAACGGAGTTCTCGTCGTCGAAGACTTTGCGCACCATCCCACCGCGATTCGCTTGACGCTCGACGCCGCGCGCACGCGTTGGCCCGGCCGTCGAATCTGGGCCGCCATCGAGCCGCGCTCGAACACCATGCGCCGGAAATTCTTTCAGGATGTCCTGCCGGACGCGCTCTCAGCCGCCGATGGTGTCGTGATTGGTCCGGTGAATCGCCCGCAATTGCTTTCTGACGACGATCGCTTCTCACCTCAGGCGGTAGTCGAAGCGCTCCGCAAACGCGGCCGCACCGCCCAGTCTTTCGATTCATTCGCCGAAATTCCCGACTATCTCGCCACTCACGCGCGCCCGGGCGATCTCGTGCTGGTCATGTCCAACGGCAGCTTCGACGGTCTCTGCCCAAAGCTGCTCGAAAAACTGAACTCTTTGGGAGTCCGCAAATGAATTTCGTCGAGCTCCGCCCTGGTTTTGTGTCAGCCCCGGACCTTCAGTCCGGGGAGGGTGGCATTCATGCCACCCGAAAGAACGCCCACCAAAAATTGAGAGGGGCTTTAGCCTCTGAAGCCATCCGCCTAGGGCCGTTTGTTCTCGTCGCAATTCTTCTTTTCGCCGCCGGGCCCGCCTCCGCCAAAATTTCCTACACAATTTCCTTTGCGTCTCCCGACCAGCATCGCTTCCACGTAGCCATGGCCGTTGCTCCCAGCGCCAGTCAATCAGACGTCACTGTCGCGCTTCCGGCATGGAACGCCCTCTACCAGGTTCGCGACTTCGCTTACCGCATCGTGGATCTTCGCGCCAACGAACCGGCGAAAGAGCCTGTTCAATTGAAATTGTCCGCCGTCGACAAAAACACCTGGCGCGTTTCAATCCCAACCAGCGCCCAGCCAGCCGCGCCGCCGAACGCCGTGATCAACTATGCGATCCAATGGGACGATCCCGGCCCCTTCAGTTCCCAGCTCAATGACCATCACGCCTTCCTGAATCTCGCGGAAATCCTGATGTACGTGCCAGATCGACGTTCCGAAGATGTCGAGCTGCAATTCCAGAATGTGCCCGCTGGTTGGAAGCTCATCACTCAGTTGCCGTCCGGCCCGGATTCGAACTCCTTCGTCGCTCCCAGTTACGACGCGTTGGTTGACGCGCCAGTGGAAGCCGGGAACTTCGACGAATTCGAATTCGACAACGCCGGCGTGCATTTTCGCGTTGCGGTTGACTCGAAAGATTGGAGCCAGGGTCGTCTCGAGGGCGCTCTTCGCCGCATCACCAGCTACGAACTTCAGCTGATGGGGGGCGCGCCGTTCAAGGAGTACACGTTTTTCTTTCACATCGGTCCGTTCGCTCAAGCAGGGGGCGGCGGCATGGAGCACGCGAACTCCACCGCGATCTCGGCTCATTCTACGGACGCAGCCGTCGACGTCGCCGCTCACGAGTTTTTTCACGCCTGGAACGTCAAACGCATCCGTCCGCAAACGCTCGAACCTGTGGATTACACGAAGGAGCAGTACACGCGCGCGCTGTGGTTCGCCGAAGGCGTGACGAGCGCGTACAGCGCCTATACTCTGGAACGCGCCGGGATATGGTCGAAAGACGAGTTCTTCAGCGATCTGGCGCTGCAAATCACGGAACTTGAATCCCGTCCCGCGCACAAGTGGCAGAGCGTGGAAGAATCGAGCCTCGATGCGTGGCTCGAGAAGTACGACGTCTATAACCTTCCCGACCGCAGCATTTCGTATTACAACAAGGGCCAGATTGTCGGCGTCATGCTCGACCTTGCGATTCGCGACTCGACCGACAATCGCAAATCGCTCGACGATGTGATGCGCCGCATGAACGACGAATACGCGAAGCAGGGTAAGTTCTACAACGATAGCGAAGGCATTCGCGCCGTCGTCGAAGAGGTCTCCGGCAAGAGCTTCGAAGACTTTTTTCGCCGCTACGTCGCTGGAGTGGCCGAAATTCCGTACGGCGCGTTCCTTTCTGCTGCGGGCCTCGAACTCAAGGGAGACACCGCGAAAGCCGCCGATCTCGGATTCACCCCGGGCCGCGCTACCAGCGCTCCCGGCGGAGGAGTTCCCGTAGTGAAAGTTGAGCAGGGAAGCGCGGCCGATTCCGCCGGCCTCCGCGCCGGAGACGTGATCCTGCAGCTCAATGGGCAGGAGCCTCCGCGAGGCCGCCGTGGATTTCTCCGCAACCTGCATCCCGGCGACGCCGTGAGTCTTCACATAAGCCGTGGCGGTCAGGAAATGAACATTTCCTATGTGCTCGACTCTCGCGACCAGGCTAATTACGAAATCGTCGAAGTGCCGCATCCCAGCGACAAGCAGCGCCGCATCCGCGACGGCCTCCTCCACGGCACCACAAACTGATGCTAACGAAAAAGTTTGGAAGCGCGGAAGCGTGGCTCACGATGGACCTGCCGCCAACTTGTCATCCCGAATCCCCGCGGTTTGTGCGGGGTGAGGGATCTGCTTTTGCCTTTGGTGGCTCAAGCCGCTCATGCCAGCTCTGTGTCAGCCACGGAATCGGGTTCAGCCTTGTAGTGCGCCTTTTTCTTCATCTGTGTTCATCTGTGTTCATCTGTGGTTCCAAGGTTTCACGGCCCTTGTCGCTCAACATGCCCCTCCCATGATTCGCGCCCTTCTCCTCCTCGTCTACGTCGCCCTGGCCCTCGTTCTCGTTCTGCCGTGGCTGATTCTCTGGAGTCTCATCACCGGCAGGCCCGACGCGATGTACAACTTTGCGATGAAGGCCGTGCGGCTCGGTACGAGGCTGGCGGGCGTCCGTGTTCACGTGCAAGGACTCGAAAACGTCCCGCCGGGCGTCTGCGTCTTCGCGGCGAACCACATCTCCACAATTGACCCACTCGCGTTCATCCCCGCAATCCCGCGTCGCGTCGCCATCCTCGTCAAAAAAGAATTGTTTCGCATTCCATTCCTCGGCACCGCGATGCGTCTCGCAAATTTCGTCGCCGTTGATCGCGCCGACAGGGAAGCCGCCGCCGGGAGCGTGGATCTCGCCGTCGAGCGCCTGAAGCAAGGCCAGTCGTTCGCCGTCTACCCGGAGGGCACGCGCAGCCCCGACGGCCGTTTGCGCCCGTTCAAAAAGGGAACATTCCTGATGGCGATTCAGGCCGGCGTGCCCGTCGTGCCGGTATCAATCGCCGGCGCGCAAAAGGTAATGCCGAAGGGCGCGCGCGCAATCCGCAGCGGCGACGTCACCGTTCGCTTCGGCCCGCCAGTCAACGCCGCCGAATACACCCTCGACCGCCGCGGCGACCTCCTCGCCCGCGTCCAGGATGCAGTCGCCGTCGGCCTCCCCGCCGACCAGCAACCGCCCCGGTCTCCTTAGATCGAACTCGGTGGCAGATTTTCCGGCCTGCCTTGGTGATTTGCTTCCCACACCGCGAATTCCCTCGTTTTGGGTCCCATGTATTTCCAGGCCTGCCGGAGATTCTCCCGTCTGTAAACCAAGTTCTCGAGTATCGCGATACGCATCAGGTCGCTGACGTTTGAGTCCGGGGAATTGGCCATATCCTCAAAGAAAAGGAACAGACGAGTTAGCAAGGTTTCGTCCTGGCCACTTTCAAGAAGTTCGAACATTAGTTCTTGGACGACATCTTCAAAAACGGGGTACGCTTCAGGTGTCTCTTCTGGGGTTCCCTTTTCTAGATCGTAGTAAGAACCGAAGGTATTCCAAATCCGTTCCAACAGCTCCGGAAACGAAGAAAGAAGTGCTCCCCGTACGCGGTCGAAAGTCAGCTCTGTTTCGCTCACTATTAGGCCTCGGCCTCGGATTTTCCTTCCCTTAGGCGTTCGACTTCGGCGCGCAGCTCGCGCAACTCGCGTTGCACTTCCGGCAATCGATTGAAGACCGCCACCGACTTGCGCCACGCCAGATTCGCCATCGCTGGATAGCCGGAATAGATCGCGCCGGGGGGCACATCCGTCGGGACGCCGCTTTGCGCCGTCAGAATCGCGCCGTCGCCAATCGTCAAATGTCCCGCCGCGCCCACTTGTCCTGCCAACATGCACTTACTCCCAACGCGCGTCGTCCCGGCCAGCCCCACTTGCCCGCACAATAACGTGTCCTCGCCCACTTTGCACGCGTGTCCCACTTGCACCAGGTTATCGATTTTCGTGCCGCGTCCGATATGCGTTTCACCGATCGTGGCGCGGTCGATCGCTGAATGCGCCTGAATCTCCACATCATCCTCGACGATCGTGATTCCAGCCTGCCGCATCTTGTACCAGCGGCCGTTGGCCTCGCGCGCGAAACCAAACCCGTCGCTGCCCACCACCACTCCGTTCTGCAGCAGCACGCGATTGCCGACGCGGCAACCCTCGCGCACGCAGGCGTGCGAATGCGCGAAGAAATCGTCGCCAATTCGCGCCCCGCGATAAATCGTCACAAAGCTGTGCAGCACCGCGTTGCGGCCAATCTCCACATCTTCATCGACGAAGCAATACGGCCCCACGTGCGCGCCCGCGCCGATCTTCGCAGTGCTGGCCACCACCGCGGTCGGGTGAACGCCAGCCGCATATCGCGCCGCCGGATGAAACAGCTCGATGGCGCGCGCGAAATCGAGATACGGATTCGCCGACCGCAGCGCCGCCATCGGGACGGGCGGCTCGTCGCGCGACACGAGGATCGCGGACGCGCGCGTGGTCGCGAGCGCCGCCCGATACTTGCGGTTGACAAGGAAGGTTAGCTCGCCCGATTCCGCCTCCTCGATTCCCGCCACGCCCGTAATTTCCACCGCCACGTCGCCCTGCACCTCGCAGCCCAGCTTCCTCGCGATCTCTCCCAGCTTCATGGTCCCTCTCCTCGCTTCCACTGCCGAGCCACTGTACAAGAGAAGAGGGAAAACGGAAAACGGAAGACGGAAAAGGCAAACGGAAACGGGAAGACGGAAAAGGAGAAAAGAAGGCGGCCCACAGTCCTGCAGTCTGCGAAGGAGGCAGTACTCCGGTAGCACTGGGAGTTTGCTCTCCTTTCTTCCGCTCAGAGCCGCGGAGCGGCGATTGTACTTAGCCCGGCATGGAGCGAAGCGGAATGCCGGGAACCAAATAACAACGGGGAACGTGTCCCGGAGGGACGATTGAGTACGTGACAGTCAGCCCCAGATTCAGGTTCACGTTTGTCGCGTGCCCTTTGCTTTATGTGTCCCGATCCCGAGACTTCGGGATTCGGGATCTGTGGTTCCAAGGTTTCACGGCCCTTGTCGCTCAACTCTATTTCTCACACGGACTTTTCACCACCCGAAAGAAGCGCCACAAAGAAAATGCGCTTTAGCCCCAGGCCCTTTTTGGGAGTCGGGGCTTACTCCCGCTTTCTCTTCGTCGAAGGCCCCGCCGCATTGTATTTTGGCGGGCTTGCTTCGACGCGTTTGAATCGGAGTACGCGATTGAGGCGCCGGAGTGTCGCGGGGCTGCAATGGAATTCGACATCAAAATAGTTCCGAGTCGGTTGGCCAGGGAAACTTCGATCGCTCTGACTCGTTGCCCACGAAGAAAATCGCGGCCTGCTGCGGGCTCCAATAGTATTCAACGTGCGAAATACAAATTCCCGCCTCGCAACCCTCGGATTGAAAGGGAATAAGGATCCTCCGTCCGTTGGCTGACACGAAATAATACTCGTCCGTTGCATATCTTGCGATCAGCTTCGTACGCGTGGCAACCTTGCCAGATCCGGGAACTTCAATGAGAAATTTGCCCTGCTCTCGAGAAAGTTGCGGTTGGCTGGCCCTGTTATAACGGACTATGACCCAGCCCTTATACGTTTCCGGAATCAAGAACCGGTCTCCCGGTCGAAAGCCGCAAGATATACAACACGCGAGGAGAACGCACACAGAGACGTCAAAGAGAATAGTATGACAAAGGCGGGTGCCCGCCCGCGAATTATCATCTCGTTTTTCCAGCGCGGTCTTCATGCTGAGTATGGCCCGGCGCGGCCAAGGTTACCGTATTTATTTTGGTAAAGACACCGACGGGGTGGGGGAAGCGCCGTGCGCGGTCGACCGGCCCTTGGGTGATATTATCCCCTGCATCGCCTTGTAGGAGGGCCGTTGCCTGTTGGTATGATATATGTTACCATCGTCACCGGCAGTCGAGATTCGGGAATACCTTGACCACTCTGGCCGCAATCCATTCCGCGAGTGGTTCGAGGGGTTGAACTCGGACGCCGCGCGGAAAGTTACGGTCGCCCTTTACCGCGCCGCACTGGGAAACTTTTCGAACGTTAAGAGCGTCGGGGCGGGCGTCTTTGAATGCAAGATCCATTTCGGCCAGGGTTACCGTGTTTACTTCGGTAAAGACGGCGAGCGGATGGTGATCGTTCTCGGCGGTGGAACCAAAAAGACCCAGCAAAGCGACATTGCGCTGGCTATTCGACGATGGGACGACTGCAAGCACAGAAAGAAGCAAGGGAAGGAACAGGCGTAAAAATGCCATTAACGCGAGATTTTAGAGATACAGTTCAAGCGCGCGCCAGACGCGATTCCGCTTTCCGAAAAGGCCTTCTGACCGAGGCAATTGAGAGTCTTCTTTCGGGCGAACTTGCCCTCGGGAAGGAGCTTCTTCGCGATTACATCAATGCGACACTCGGCTTCGGCAAGGTGGCAGAGCACACCAGGCTTCACGTCAAAACGCTTCATCAAATGCTTGGCCCCAAAGGGAATCCCACCGCTAGGAACCTCTTCCAGGTCGTCGCTTGCCTCCAGGACGCCGAAGGCACGCGCCTGGAAGTGCGCGCTGCTACCAACAGCTCACGGCGGCGGAAGCTGTCACCGCCGCAACGAACAAAGCGTGCCGCATCAGCCGCGTAAGGCCGTCACTCGCCGAACAGTTTCGATTGTGCCGGGAGTTCCGCGCGCGTCCGCGCATCGGATGGCTGGCGGGGCGCGCGCCGCGCGACACCGACCACGCCCAGCACCTTCATCTCGGTGAGCGCAGAACTTGGCACGAACATGCGCAACGTGTTGCCGTGCAAATCGGGCGGCGTGAGCTGCACGCCCGAATTGAGCATGTCGAGCAGATCATTCGAAACGATGCCTTCCATCACGTCGTCGTCGCGAAAGCGCAGCCGCACCCAAAGGCCGTCGAGCTTCGGCCGGCTGAGAAACGTTTTGCGCTCGAGTTCGAAATCCGCATCGAACTCGCGAACGAAATAGACGGACTTCACGTCGTCCGCCTGAATCGACCGATGCTCGCCGTCCGGCGTCAGCAGGTCGATGGTTTCCTCGTGCCCCAGCGAGTTCGGATTGACGTAGCCCTTGATCGGCGTCTGGTCGAGCAGCAGCACCACCACTTTCTTCTGCGACGAGGCTGGGGTTCGGCTTTTCACGGGGTATGACACCAAGGATGTTACCCCGCCGTCCGGCGCACGTGAACCAATTCGTTCTGCTGTAGCGACGATGCGTCACGTCTGGATCGGGAGCGAAAGCTGGATGCGGTTCTGCGGTAGGATGGGCCTATGGTTCCGGATCATTCTTCGTTGGTGATTTTCATCACAGCGGCGGTGGTGCTGCTTGCGATTCCTGGTCCCGCGGTGCTTTACGTTGTCGGGCGGAGCATTGGCCAGGGACGCGGCGCGGGTGTGGTTTCGGCGCTCGGAATTGCCGTTGGCACGTGCGTTCACGTTGTGGCGGCGGCCGTGGGACTCTCGGCGCTGCTGATGTCTTCGCCCATCGCATTCGGAGTGGTGAAGTACGCCGGCGCCGCATACGTCGGAGCAGGGCGCCGCTCACAGTTGCTTCCAGTACTCCCATTACCTTATAGTACTGGACCTTGACATTTCTATAACTATATGGTAACCTGCAGCCGGATACTGAGACATGACCGACAAACCCCACGACGCGCGCAACTCGCCGCACACACCCTGTAGCCCCCCTTGTTTGTCGTGGCGACCCTCGTTCGCCGCCCCCTCTTTCAATCGGTACACTTTGCAAACGGAAATCCCGCTAACCCCATGAAAACAAACAGCCCAAATAATTTCAATCGGTACACTTTTCAGGACTTCCGGACGGATTCTAGCCGCCCACAATCGCGACGTTCGAGAGAGCGCGTTCTGGCTAATCGCAACAATCCAGGATTAGAAACCGCTGTAACTCCCACAGAACAAAGGAGCAAACATTTTCTAATCGCAACAGAAACGGCATTTCCCGGGGCGCTGCTCCGCCCGGCCTCCCACCGCACCAAAGAGCTTACTTACGCCCAAAAAACGGGTAGACTTCGGGCGCTCGTCGGGCATGTCAAGAGCACGGGGCCATTCATGCGAACGCGAATCGTAAGAGCTGCTGCGGCGTTGATACTCGCCGCAATTGCAGCGCCGCCGTCTTTGGCGCAAGCGAGCGCGCAAGACTCGCAAGCGCGGGGGGAAGATTTGGAGGCGCGCGCGCGGGCAGCGGTTTCGCAGATTCGTGGGACGTTGCAAGTGCCCGGCTTGCAAAAGCCGGTGCGGGTCCAGCGCGACCACTGGGGCGTGGCCCACATTTATGCGGAAAATCAGCATGACCTCTTTTTCGCGCAGGGCTTCGTTGTGGCGCAGGACCGCATATTCCAGATGGAACTGTGGAAACGGTCGGGGCAGGGACGCCTGGCCGAGGTTCTGGGGCCATCGGCCGTCCAGCGCGATATCAATGCGCGGCTTTTGCAGTATCGCGGAGATTGGGACGCGGAATACGCGAGCTACGCCTCGGACACGAAGGAAATTCTGGAAGCGTTCACCAGCGGAATAAACACCTACATCGCCGAAATCCAGAAATCGGACTGGAGCGGTCTGCCCATCGAATTCCAGATCGCGGGTTTTCGCCCGGAACCATGGAAACCGGACGACTGCCTGAACCGCATGGCTGCATTCTCAATGACCGACAATGCGAAGGCGGAACTCAAGCACGCGGAAGTGGTGAACCTGCTGGGCGCAAAAAAGGCCTCCGGACTTTTCGATTTCGATCCGCAGGTCGAACTCGATCCCGCGCCGGGAGTGGATTTTTCGGGTCTAACGGGAGACCTACTCCAGAATCTGGTCGGAAGTGACGCGCGAATCGATTTCGCCGGAATGCCGCGCGAAGGGAGCAACGACTGGACGATTTCCGGTGCATCCACTGCCACGGGAAAGCCGCTCCTGGCCAACGACCCACATCGCGTTATGGCGGAACCATCGTTGCGGTACATCGTGCATTTGGTTGCGCCTGGCTGGAACGTGATCGGTGCGGGGGAGCCCGGCCTTCCGGGAGTGGCCGATGGCCACAACGAGAGCATCGCGTGGGGCTTCACAATTTTTGGGCTTGACCAGCAAGATCTCTACATCGAGGAGATCAACCCAAGGAATCCGGACGAGTACCGCACCGACAAAGGCTGGGAACCTTTCGAGACGCGCCTGGAAACAATTGAAGTTCGCGGCGGGGGCGAGGCCACCGTCCACTTGAGGTGGACTCGCCACGGACCCGTCGTCTGGTCGGACGGAAAGCGGGCACTGGCGTTGCGGTGGGTTGGCGCGGAGCCCGGCACTGCGGGGTACCTTGGTTCGCTGTCGCTCGACCGGGCACAGAACTGGAAGGACTTCGAAAGCGCGATGACACGCTGGAAGGTGCCGTCGGAGAACATCGTCTACGCCGACCGCAGTGGCAATATTGGCGAGCACTCTACGGGTCTCGCGCCGGTTCGCAAGAATTGGACGGGACTGCTTCCCGTGCCGGGCGCAGGTGGGTACGAATGGGATGGCTTTGTGCCGAACTCCGACCTGCCGCATTTCTTCAACCCCGAGGCCGGATTTGTGGCCACCGCGAACCACAAGATGATTCCGGATGGCTACCCCTACGCCATCGGCTATGAATGGTCGTCTCCCGAACGCTACCTGCGGATCAGGGAAGTGATTCAGCAGGCGCAGAAGAGCGGCCACAAGTTGAGCGTTGCAGACATGGAGGCGCTGCAGAGTGACGTTCTTTCGCTTCCGGCGCGCGAGCTGCAGAGCCTTTTGCGTCATGCGGCCGGGGACAATCCGTCCGTCGCAGCGAAGATGTTGCTGGGCTGGGATTGCGTGGTGACCACGGATTCGGCACCGGCAGCGCTCTATGAGTTTTGGGTCAGGGAACTGGATTCAGCGGTATCACGACTCGTTGTTCCCGAGGGCGCGCGAAAAGCGGTGGGCACTCTCTCCCTGCCGGTAACTGTGCAGGCGCTGTCGCATCCGGCGGCCCCAGCGTTCGACGGGGACGCGCAAGCGAGCCGAGACAAAGTGCTCCTCTATGCTCTTCGCATTGCTCAGGCGAAACTGGAGGCTGCGCAGGGAAGCGACATGAGAAAGGCGTCGTGGGGAAAGTCGCACACCATGCGCTTCCGGCATCCCCTGGACGAAGCGAGCCAGGAAGGGGCGGTGTTTGACCTGGCGCCGCTGGCGCGTCCAGGCGATGGTTACACGGTGAATGCCACGCATTTTTCCGATTCGTCTTTTGAGCAGACGGTAGGCGCGAGTTACCGTGAGATTTTTGACTTGAGCGACTGGGACAATTCCGTCGGCGTCAACGTCCCGGGCCAGAGCGGCCAGCCGGGGAGTCCGCACTACGATGACTTGCTGCCGTTGTGGCTCGCAGGCCGTTATTTTCCGCTGAGCTACTCACGGACCGCGGTGGACAAGCAGACCGTGGATGTGCTCGAGCTCAAGCCATGATGCCTTTTCTTGGTGTTCTGTGTACGTTGGCGCAGATTTCGCGCGAAAAATCGAAAGCTTTAGCCTGAATGTTGCTAAGGCGACGGGAGTTATGTTATTCTCATACTGAGAGTTTAGCTAACTTGCTGGTGGATAAGGGTTTAGGATCGGAGCTGGCGCGGATTGACCGTCAAGGGACAGATCCTAAAGTCGGCCTCCCTCATAGCCTTTTTCACCGCTATCAGCCGGATTTGCGGATACTTACGAGATCAACGGATCACCCTTCTCCTCGGGACTTCGCCCGCCGCCGATGCGTTTATTCTAGCCTTCCGAATTCCCAACCTCATTCGCCGAATGACCGGTGGAGGCGCGCTCTCGGCGTCATTTATCCCCGTGTTTACAGGGTACTTACGGGAGAAGCCGCGGCGCGAGGCGCTAGGGCTCGCTCAGAGAATGTTCTGGGATATTGGCGTCGTGATGGCAGTGGTGGCGACACTGGGGTGTATTTTCTCGCGGCAGGTCGTTTACGTCTTCACTCTATTCGGCGGTGGGAGCACGCAGTGGGACCTGGCTGTCTTCCTGAACCGGATTATCTTTCCATGCGTGTTTTTCATCGGACTTTCGGCGCTGTTGATGGCGGCGCTGAACAGTTTCGGAGTGTTCGGCTTACCCGCAGCGACTTCCATATTCTTCAATCTCGTGGTAATCGCGTTTTCGTTTGGCGTCATAGGCCGGCCGATCCTGCGCTGGATGCCCGCCAACTTCCGGAACCCGGCGGCGGCGCTCGCAGTGGGAGTGCTGATCGGCACGGCCATACAGGTGGTGATGCAGATTCCGGCGCTCGCGCGAAGGGGAATGCGGTTCGCGCCGGCGGTGTCGTGGAGCGATCCGGGTGTGCGCAAGGTGGGAAGGCTGCTGGGACCCGCGTTTTTCGGGATGGGTGTGTATCAAATCAATTTCTTCGTCGACACGATTTTCGCGACGTCGTCGCGGATGCCCGCTGGAAGCATCACGTCGTTGTATGTGGCGGACCGGGTGATGGAACTGGTGCTGGGGAGTTACGCGATTGCGATGTCCACGGCGCTCCTGCCAATGATGTCGCATCAAGCCGCGGCAGGGAAAATCAACGAAATGAAGCGCACGTTCGGGTTTTCGCTGCGAATCGTTTCGTTCATCACGATCCCCGCCGCTGTGGGCTTGATTCTTTTGCGGCGGCCGATCGTTCAGGTGCTGTTCCAGCACGGGCAGTTTGTCGCCGAGTCGACGTCGCTAACGGCACACGCGCTCTTGTTCTACTCGCTGGGCTTGCCGGCGTATGCAGCGATCAAGCTGATCACGCCGATGTATTACTCGACGCACGACACGGTGACGCCCGCGCGCGTGGGGTTGTACGCGCTGGGGATGAACGTCGTGCTGAACGCGGCGTTCCTGTTTTTCCTGTTTCGGTACCTGTCGAATGGGACGCCGGCGCTGGCGAGCTCGCTGACAGCGTATTTCAATTTCATTCTGCTGTTCGTGATTTTCCGGAAGCGGTATGGCGAATTGGGGGCCACGCAAATCGCGATGTCGCTGGGCAAGATGGTGGCCTGCGCGGCGGCCATGGCAGCCGTTTGCTTCGCGGCGCTGCACTATTCAAGTTTCGACGCGGGTCACGACCTGCTGGCGCAGGCAGGGATGCTGGCGGCGATGATTGCGGTTTCCGTGGCGGCGTATTTTGCACTGGCTTGGGTGCTCCGGTGCGAGGAGCTGCCGGAGTTTTTGCTCTTGCTGCGGCGGGCGGAGCCGGCGGTGGTTGCTCCGGAAGCGATCGAGCCCTAGGGGCGGGACCTGGATCATGAAGAGAAGGGCGGCGGGCCATTGGCAGGATGACGGCAAGACTAGCGCTACAGGCGCGAAGCCTCCTGACGAACTGGCGGGCTCCGTGCGGGACTCGAAGCCCCGAACACTGGAGGGACTCGCGCGGGCTCTGGAGCCGCGGGTTCCCAACGAATTGCTGCGACGGCCGAGGCCGCTCATCGAACCGAAGGGGAAGCGCAAGGGATTGGAACCGAGCAAGGCGGCGTTTCCGCCTGGCGCTGCAACTGAGGCGCTTGACGCCAAGGCTCGCGGCAGCAACATAGTGGACCCTCTGGTCAGCACCTTCACGCACTACCTTCGCGTCGAGAGGGGCTTATCGAACAACACGATGTTGGCTTATAAACAAGACATGCAGCGGTTCAGCGAATTCATGAATGAGCGGCAGGTGGCTCTGAGGGACGTGACGCGCAGCGACGTGGTGGATTTTTTGTGCATGCTTTATAAGAGGGGATTGAACGGGCGCTCGGTGGCGCGTTACCAGGCCACGATTCGAAACTTCTTCCGGTTTTGCGTGACCGAGGGAGTGATCAAGGAAGATCCCGTGTCGACGATCGATTCGCCGAGGATACGCCCCGGCTTGCCGCATTTCTTGAGCGTGGAGGACGTGGAGCACCTGCTGGCACAGCCGGACACTGCGACGCCAGTCGGCTTGCGCGACAAGGCCATGATCGAGCTGCTGTACTCCACCGGCTTGCGCGTTTCGGAACTCTGCGCCCTGTGCGTGGGCGACATTCAAATGAACTCGGGGAGCCTCCGTTGCATCGGGAAGGGAAACAAGGAGCGCGTGGTGCCGGTGGGACGCAAGGCGTTGGGAGTGGTTCAACGGTACTTGGATGACTCGCGCCCAAAAATGCTGCGCCGGGGAGCGACGCCATATCTGTTCCTGAATAAGTATGGAGGCAAGATTGGCCGAATCCAGGTGTGGCAATTGTTGAGGGACTATGGCGAAAAGGCCAGTTTGCGGGAGCCCTTGAGCCCGCACATGCTACGGCACAGTTTTGCGACACATTTGCTCGACGGCGGAGCCGATCTTCGTTCGGTGCAGATCATGCTCGGCCATTCGGATATAACGACGACCCAGATCTACACACACGTAGTCGAGGAACGCTTGAAGCAGGTCTACAAGGCGCATCACCCGCGCGCCTGAAGGATTGGCGGGGGACTTCGAGGAGGCTTGGAACCTCATGCCCGATTACATGTTCTTGCTGGAAAGCCGGCTCTCTCCGGAGCAGCGGGCGGTGCTGGAACGCGCGCAGGAATTGTCACGCACGCAGGATGTGAATATCTATTTGACAGGTGGCGCTGTCCGGGACCTAATCTCGGGGCAACCGATTCGCGATCTCGATTTCACGATCGAGGGGAATCCGGCGCGCATGGTGGCGGAGTTTGAAAAAGGTGGCGCGCGCGTCACATTCCATAGCGAGCGGCTGCGCCATTACGAAATGATTTTCGCGGGCGACGTCGACGGGTCGATTTCCGCGGCGCGCGACGATTATTACGAGCGGCCGGGAACGAAGCCCGAGTACCGCTTCTCTAGCATCATGGAGGACCTGCGGCGCCGCGATTTCTCTATCAACGCCATTGCGATTTCGCTGAATACGCAGTCGCGCGGGCTGCTGCTCGATCCGACGAACGGGCTGGCCGACCTGGAAAAGCAGGAAGTGCGGGCGCTTTCGATACACGCGTTCACCAACCAGCCGATCCGGCTGATGCGCATTCTTCGTTACACGGCTCGCATGGGCTTCAAGATGGAGCCGCGGACGCAAGAGTGGTTCGAGCTCGCGATGGAGCGCGGCCTGCAACAGAATCTGGACGGCGCGGCGGTGGGTAACGAGATACGCAGCCTCGCGCGAGAGGACATCCCCGTGGCCGCGCTCAAGCAATGGGAGTCGCATGGACTGCTCAGCGCGGTGCATCCGCACCTTCAGAAGCGCAAGCCGGATTACGAAAGCCTGAACAAACTCGCCAAGGTAAGGTCAAACCTCTACGTCGTGGGACTACGTCCTCGACTCCAAGTCTCCGTCACGTACTACATCCTGGGCCGGTTGAAGGCACGCGAAGCCGCAGCGGCGATGCGAAACATGGAATTTCGGCCCGGCGAAGTGGACGCGATAGCGAAGCTGGTCCCGGAAGCGCAGAAAGTGGTGAAGGTGCTGAAGGGCCGCAAGACAAATGCGCCCAAGGACGCGTATTTTTATCTGGCGTCGCTTCCGGCGGAGATGCTGGCGTTCATTGAAGTGGAGCTACCGAACGCGAAGGCGCTTTCGAAGATCCGCGCCTACTTGCAGAAGTGGCGCCCGATGCGGCAGGCGCTCCCCGTGGGCGAACTCGACGCGCTGGGTGTGCCGCGGGGCGCGAAGTTCGACAAGATCATCGAGGACCTGTTTGAGATGCAGCTTCGCGGGCGAGGGCGCGATCCCGAGCAGCGAACGAAAATCCTTCGTCAGCTTGCGGGTATCAAGGATGAGCCAAAGAAGATCGAGAAAGAGAAGAAGAAGCGCAAGGGAGAGAAGGAAGCGGAGGAAAAACCAGCCGCCAAGACCCCGGAAACGAAACCTCGCGAAAAAGGGAAGGCTGCGGCGATCCGTGCGGGCGGTTCCGGGGAAACGAAGAGTGCGGCTCCCGCCGGGTCGGCGGCGCCACCCAAGACGGGCGGCAAGCACGAAATGATTGCTCAGAATGCGGCTAAGAAGCACGCCGCCGCTGTGGCCGCTGCCAAGTCAAAGCCGCGCCAAGCGAAGAAGTCGCACCGATAGACAGACCAGGGCATTCGCGCGTCGGATGCCCGATATGTCCTGGACGGCACGCCGCTATTTGATACGAACGCCTTCCAGAACGTTCTTCCGCAGTAAGGCCGTAGACCGAGTCCTAGCGGAAGCGGAAAATCAGGCCCAGGTTGGCTTGGCCCTGCTCTGCGTGATTGGTTACGCCGATGAGTTCAGGCCCGAAGAATGTCTGGACCACCTCCGGCGACACCGTCGTACGAGTGGGCGACCATCGCCCCTCGAGTCGAACGCCCACGTGCCGGCTAAAGAAATATTTCGCTCCGACGCCAAGATTGTAAGAAAAGCGATTGCTGAAGGGCAGATCGCCACCTGCCTTGAAATGCGTGAAGCCGAGGCCGCCGACCACGTAAGGAACCAACTTCTTCTCGGGATCGCGAACAGCAAAATTAAATCCCCATTGATACATGTCGACGTCTGCGCTGGTCAGGTTCGTTTTTGTGTCGGTGGCGATGACGTGCTGCCCGATTTCTGTGGGCTGGTGGTTGTACATAAACTGCACCTGAAAATTGGGGACACTCGAAAAAAGGGTGTAGTCACCCAGGATTCCGTAGTTCCAACTGCTTTTGATAGTGAGGTAATCGACATCGCCTCCGTTAAATGCGGTTGTGTTGGCTAGATCGATTACGCCGCCGAAGCGGGAGCCGCCGAACGGAGTGATCTCAAATTCGTGTTGTGCTCGAGCGGTGGAAACCCCCAGGGTCGAGAATATGACTACAAGAAACAGGATTCTGCGCCAAGCCATCGCGTTCTCCTCGAGAAGTAGTTTCACGCCCGCCCCATCGTGGCGATGAGACGGAACCCCACAAATGAGATGCTTTTGGGGTCGAAACGGTTAAATGAAATTTGTTGTAGTTTTCAGGAGCAAAACAGCGGGGCGGTTTCACGGGGCAACGGCTTCGGGGCGAAAACGCTTGACGAAACCTAACGTCTTACGGTGGGTTGAAACCGTGGCTCTCCGGAGTCAACTCATGAAAATGGTCTCGGGTAACGAAACGTAAGAGCGGGCGGTCGTCGCCCAGAGTCGGGGGTTGGAACCACGACTCTCGGCGTTTCTGGTAGAATGGTTCACGCATGGCGGATTCGAACTTCGTACATCTGCATCTCCACACGGACTACTCTCTTCTCGACGGGGCTTGCGAAATTGGCGAACTGACCACCGAAGCAGCCCGTCGCGGAATGCCCGCCGTCGCTGTCACTGATCACGGCAATCTCTTTGCCGCCGCGAACTTCTATCATGAGGCGATCAAGCACGGAGTAAAGCCGATCATCGGGTGCGAAGTCTACGTAGCGCCCGACAACCACAAGAATCGCGGCAGCGACGCGGAACGTTCGAACCATCTGGTGTTGCTTTGCGAGAACGAAGAGGGCTATCGCAACCTGATTCAGCTAGTTTCCACCGGGTTCCTTGAAGGCTTTTACTACAAGCCGCGCATCGATCACGAGCTTCTCGCCAAACACAGCAGGGGACTGATCGCGCTTTCAGCCTGCTTGCGCGGCGAGGTGTCAGACGCGCTGATGGCTGAGAAATACGACCAGGCGCGAACGAATGCCTACCGTCTACGCGATATCTTCGGCAAAGGGAATTTCTTTCTCGAGGTCCAGGATCAGGGCCTGGAAATCGAGACGCGCATCAATCGCGATCTCGTCAAGCTTTCGCGCGAAACGGGAATTCCGCTCGTTGCCACGAATGACACGCACTATCTAACGCGCGCGGATTCGCATGCCCAGGAAGTGCTGCTGTGCATTCAAACGGGCAAGACGATGTCGGACGGGCAGCGGATGAAATTCGCCACCGACCAGTTTTACTTCAAGACGGCCGAAGAGATGGCGCAAGTGTTCGGTGAATTGCCGGATGCGTTGTCGCGTACGGTAGCCATCGCCGAACGGTGTAACGTGAAAATCCGCCCTGTCAGCAATCCGTTTCCGGAGTTCAAGGTTCCCGAGGGCTACACGACCGATACGTACTTTGAGAGGGTGGCTCGCGAAGGATTTGAGCGGCGCCGTCCGCAGCTCGAACGACAGGCGAAGGAAGGTCGTCTGCGCCATCCCCTTTCGGAATACGAGAGCCGGCTCTCTTCCGAAATCGAGATGATCAAGCAAATGCGGTTCGCGGGCTATTTTCTGATCGTCTGGGATTTCATTCACTATGCGCGGGCCCAGGGCGTCCCGGTGGGCCCGGGACGCGGTTCGGCGGCAGGCAGCCTGGTGAGCTATTCGCTGCAAATCACAGACGTCGATCCGTTGCAATACGACCTTCTGTTTGAGCGCTTCTTGAATCCCGAGCGCATCTCGATGCCCGACATCGATATCGATTTCTGCATGCGGCGGCGTGGCGAAGTGATTGACTACGTCCGACACAAGTACGGCGAGAAGAGCGTCGCGCAGATCATTACGTTTGGCACTATGGCGGCGAAGGCAGTGCTAAAGGATGCGGGCCGCGCGATGGACATGCCGTCCGGCGAAGTGGACAAGATCGCGAAGCTCGTTCCGAACCAGCTCAATATCGAACTGGAGGATGCGCTTAAGCAGTCGCCGCAACTTGAAGCGTTGCGGCAGTCGGACGAGCGCGTAAAGGAGCTGGTGGAGGTGGCCCTACGGCTGGAAGGACTGGCGCGCCATGCGTCGACTCATGCTGCGGGCGTCGTCATATCGCCTCGGCCGCTGACAGAGATCGTTCCACTGTACAAGACAAACAAGGATGAAATCACGACGCAGTACGACATGGAGGCGCTCGAGCGCATCGGCCTGCTCAAGATGGATTTCCTGGGGCTAACGACGCTGACGGTGCTTACCGATGCCGAGCGCATGATCAAGCAGAATCGCGGCGTCGAGATCGAACTATCGACTTTGGCGCTCGACGACACGGCCACGTATGCGCTGTTCTCGCGGGGCGATACGACCGGCATCTTCCAATTTGAGTCGCACGGCATGCGCGATATCTTGAGGCAATACCAGCCGACGAGGCTGGAGGATTTGACTGCGCTGAATGCGCTTTACCGTCCAGGGCCGATTCAGGGCGGGATGATCCCCGATTTCATCGCGCGGAAGCACGGCAAGAAGAAGGTTCGTTACGATTTGCCCGAGCTTTCCGAAATACTCTCCGAAACCTGGGGCGTGATTTTGTATCAGGAACAAGTGATGCAGATCGCGAACCGGCTTGCCGGCTTCTCACTGGGAGATGCGGACATTCTTCGGCGCGCGATGGGGAAGAAGAAGCCGGAAGAAATGGCGGCACAGCGCGAGAAGTTCCTGGTGGGATGCAGCGCGCGCAAAGTTCCGAAGGAGAAGGCCGAGCGCATTTTCGACCTGATGGCGGAATTTGCGGGCTACGGCTTCAATAAGTCGCACTCGTGCGCGTATGCGCTGCTTGCGTATCAGACCGCGTGGCTCAAGACGCATTATCCCGTGGAGTTTATGGCGGCGATGATGAGCGCTGAAACGGGCAACACTGAAAAAGTGGTGAAATACATCAATGAAGCGCGCGGCATGGGCATAACGGTGCTGCCGCCGGACGTGAATTCGAGCGAACTTAACTTCACGCCTGTTGGCGACAACATCCGGTTCGGATTGGCTGCGATCAAGAACGTGGGCGAGAACACGGTGAAGGGAATTCTGCAGGCCCGCGAGTCGCTCGGGCGGTTCACAAGCTTCTTCCAGTTTTGCGAATCCGTCGATCCGCGCCTTTTGAATAAGCGCGTGATGGAGAGTCTGGTTCGCGCGGGCGCGCTGGATGGACTGGGAGCGAATCGTGCGCAGATGATTGCTGCAATCGACGGCGCGGTGGAACGCTCGCAGAGATTGCAGCGAGCGCGTGAGATTGGGCAGCATGGCTTGTTTGGAGGGATGGCCGCTGCAGCCACGGCCCCAGCATTGGAGCCGGAAGCCCTTCCCGAACTGCCTGAATGGCCCGAGCACGAGCTTCTTGCGGCGGAGTATTCGGTGCTGGGATTTTACGTGTCGGGGCATCCCCTTGATAAGCACGCGGGGCGATTGCTGGATTTCAAGGCGGTGGAGCTTTCGACGATTGAGGGCCGGCGCAACGGGGAGGAGCTGACTGTGGCGGGGATCATTGTGCAGACGCGCGCTATGAGGTCGCGCAGGGGCGCGCGCTGGGCGATTCTGACCCTGCAAGACCGCACGGGAGTGATCGAAGCGCTGGTTTTTCCGGAGGCTTTTCAGAAAGTGGAGCCGATTCTGAAGGCTGCGACGCCGCTGCTCGTGAAGGCGCGAGTGGCGGTGGAGGATGTGGGCACCCGGCTGATCGTTTCCGACGCGCGCGTTTTGGACCAGGTGGCAGACCGCGTCCCTAGCGTGCTACGAGTGCGTGTGAATCGCGGCGTGATTGACGCGGGAGTTATCGATCGTCTCGGTGGGCTATTCTCGAGCCGGCCGGGCCGCTGCCGTATTGCGTTCGAGCTGATCAACGAGGACGGAAGCGAGGCTACGATCGATTTCTCGAGCGGGGTTCGTGCGGACGGCGACCTTGTCGAGCGGGTTCGCGAAATCTGCGGGGCGGATTCCGTCGCGGTGGTGCAATGAACGGTAAGCGCCGGAAGGCGGCGCGTGAGCGCCTCCGGCGAATGCGTGAGAAGGCGAAGGAACGCGCAGAGAAGGAAGCGGCGCGAGCGTTACCGAAGCGCAAGCTCAACGGGGGGGCAGCGGTTGCCGCTCCTGGGGTGGAGGGGCCGGGCGCGCCGCCCGAGAAACGAACGCCAAATCGGAAGGAATCCGGGGGTGATCCCTCACTTGCGACGCAGGATGCGACCGCTGCGAGCCCGCGCGATGTGGAACGACAACGCCAGCGCCAGATTGATGCGTTGGAGCGCGACGTCTTCGAACTAAGCCGCCTTACCAATCCTACAGACGCGACGGCGGAGGACATCGAGCGCATCCGGCACGAAGTGGACGAGTTGCGCCGCGAGTTCTACGCCCACTTGGGCGCGTGGCAGAGGTTGCTTCTTGCCCGCCATCCGCAGCGGCCTTACACGGAAGACTACATCCGGCTGCTTTTCGAGAATTTCAGCGAGATTCACGGCGATCGCGGCTACTCGGACGATCCGGCATTAATTGCGGGCATGGCTTGGTTTCACGGCAAGCCCGTCATGATCATCGGTAGCCAGAAGGGGCGCGATACGAAGCAGCGGCTGGCGCGCAATTTCGCTCAGGCTAAGCCCGAAGGCTACCGTAAAGCGCTTCGAGCCATGCATCTGGCAGCGAAGTTCCGGCGACCGATTCTGGTGTTTGTCGATACGCCGGGCGCATATCCCGGCGTCGATGCTGAGGAGCGCGGCCAGGCCGAAGCCATCGCGCATAATTTGCGCGAGATGTCGCGCCTGCCGGTGCCGATTATCGTCACGATTACCGGCGAAGGCGGCTCGGGCGGAGCGCTGGCGGTGGCCGTCGGCGACCGAATACTGATGCTGGAGAATTCGATTTACTCGGTAATCTCGCCGGAGGGTTGCGCGTCGATCATGTGGCGAGACGCGAGCAAGGCCGAAATTGCCGCCGAAGCGCTCAAAATCACGGCGACCGACCTTTTGCAGCTTAAGCTGGTAGACGAAATCGTTCCCGAGCCCGAGGGCGGCGCGCACTACGACCACGAAGGCGCAGCCAAAATGCTCGAACCGTTTCTGGCGCGGGCGCTCGCTGAACTAACGCAACTTGAGCCTCAGCAGTTGCTCGATCAGCGTTACGAAAAATTCCGACGGATGGGGCAGTTCTTCGCTTGACCAACAAAGATGTTAGTAATCGAGGTTGGCGCCGAAATCGGGCGTTCCTCCCCCCTTTGTAGTCGTGGCCCAAGCTTGCAAGTTGTCGCCGCCCGTTTTCCAGAACTTCGCGCAGGATTGCAGGTAAGCCAAGACGGTATCGCGCTCACCCTTTCCAAGCAGCTCTTTTGCCAGCGTCATATTGGGGCCGAAGGAATCGAGCTGCGGTGACCCGGGCGTCTGACCCGCAGCGAGCAGATGCTCCTTTGCCCCTTCGATGTCTCCGCGCTGCAGCGCAACGCGCCCTAGAACAATGTTTCCCTCGTGCAACGCATTGCCATAGTTCCAGTCGTTCGGGAATTTCTGGGCCGACTGTAAAAGCTCGGAGGCGTATTGCTGGGCCTTCTCGGGTTCCCCGGCTTCAAGCGCGGATTTGGCTAGATCACCTAGCACATAGAACTTTTGCGCACCGTCCGTCTTTTCCAGTGCGCGCTCTCTGATTGACAACGCCTTCTTTGCCAGCGCCGCTTTTTCGTCGGACGAACTGACGTGCGCCATCTCGAGCTCATATGATTGCGCCAGCGCAGACGAGGTCTCTGCATCGCTAGGATCAAGAGCCCATGCCTTTTCCAGCAATTCTCTCGAGATCTTTCCATCGGACAACAAGAGGAACTGTGCTGCGTTGCGTAGAATTCGCTGACTGTCCGGATGGTTTTCGACTTGGCGTAGCCACAATTGTTTCCCGCGTTGATATCCCTCCATACTTTCCGAGGAACCCATCGGCATGATTCCCGCCTCCGGGGAGCCGGCGAGCTCGGACTCGGGATGATGTTCGATCAGCCAGAGGACATGCTTCACCCGTTTCTCCTCGAGTTCTGGGGTTCGTGACGCAATCATTTCTTGAAAGTAATACCTGATCAGCTGTTCTCGGGCAGCAAGATCGCTCGGATTCGTGTCCAGCGCTTTTTCCAGAGCCTCGGCGTCCTTGGCCGATATCTGTTCTGGTATCCTGGGGGCAACCGCTTGCCCCTGTACCGAAGCGCGCGAGCCTAGGGTGTGTGAACCACATACGAGAAACAGAGACATAAGACTAACCGTTTTGTACAAGTTGCCCATGGTCTGCGCCCTCCACTCATCGCGTAACGGCCCTGATAGCTCACTTAATCTATACTCACCACTCACTGAATCGCAACTGATTGCCGTTGGGCTGCGGGTCGTGCGAGCCAGCCGCGCTTTCTAAAGTGTGTTTAAGGAAACTTACCGGCTGCTTGATGCGTATCTTCAAGTAGGGAATAGCGGCGAAGGACCGCGGGAGAGAATCATGTTCTGCGATAGCTGCGGTTGCCAACTGAATGAGAACGCTCAATTCTGCAGTGCGTGCGGCAGGTCGTTGGGGGTGCCGATGACACGACGAGCGTCTCCGCGTGGCGATGGCCGTGTCAATCGGCATTTGAAGACGGTGGCTTCGCTGTGGATGGTCTACGGCATCTTTCGGTTCATGGAAATGGCCTGGATCTTCGTGATTGGACGCGCGTTTCTTCCGCCCCTTATTCGGGGCATCGCGTCCAATGTGGACGGATTCCCATCCGGTTTCCCTCTTGACCGGCTGATTTCCGGAGGCCTCACGTTTGCGGGTTTCTGGGTAGGAATGTTCGCGGGGCTGGAAATCGTCACCGCGTGGGGACTTTTCGAGCGGCGGCAGTGGGCGCGCGTCATAACGCTGGTGCTTGGATTTCTAGCGCTGTTGCGCTTTCCCTTCGGGACCGCGCTGGGGATTTACACTCTGTGGGTTCTGCTCCCAGGTAGTTCGGGGCAAGAGTACGATCAGCTTGCCAGCTCGCGCGGCGCTTTGACATCGAGCCCGGTGGCGCGCTAACGGCCTGGTCCGGCCCCTTGGGTCCATGGTCTCTTTCGTTCGCGCAATTGAAAGACGGAAATCCGAGCGAGAGTGCTACCGACGTCTTTCTATTGATTCTTCTCCGGCCTGATATCGAGGAGCATTCCTGGCCCATTGGTGCCTGTCTGCACCTGCGGCACCTGCCCATTCCACTTGGCAATCCACCGATCCGTCACCGCGAGTTTCTGCCATTCAATAATATTCTGGCTGATGGACGCCGCGCGCAGTCGATTCGATTCCGCTTCCCCATTAGCCACCGCAACCTGGGCTTTCGCCTGACCCTCCGCTGCCGCCACTAACTTCGCTGCGTCCGCTTGTGACTGCACGAGTTCATTTTGCTTCTGCACTGCGATTTGCTGCGCCTGCACCTTGGCATTGATGGCGTCAATCACGGATTGGGGCGGCCGGGGCGAGCCGATAAAGCCAAATTGATCGATCACCACGCCAATGTCAGCCACTTGTTTTTGCAGGTCCAGCCGCGAATTCTGTTCCAGCTCGGATTTTTTCTCGCCCATTATTTCCTGCACCGTATATTGCGAACCGGTGCGGTTGATGGCGTCACGGGCGACATTTCGCAAAAACCCGTGCGTGAACTGGGCAATGTCGTCGTTGCGAAATTTCACATAGAACGCGGGAACTTTGCTTGCATCCAGATGGTAGGAAACCGAAAGATCACCGTACACGGTCAGGCCGTCTTTCGTGTTAAACGACATTTCTTCGTTGTTGACCGATCCTTCGTTTGGATCCTTGGTCCATTTTGCGGTCTGCACGGAGGTGGGATATTCCACGATGGTGGATGAAAGGAAATTGTAGAAGACCCAGCCCGTGCGAATCGGCAGGTCCTCAACGCCGCGTTGCGACCCTGCGAGGTCCACTTTGATTCCCACACGCCCTGGCCCAATCCGTGTTGCGCAGCCTACGAAAAAAAGCACGAGAACCAGGGGAATTGCCAGCAATCCATACTTACGCATCATCTTTGTCTCTCCTATCGATTCAGTTGGTTGTGTGGTGTTGTTTTGTGGTGCCAGATCCATTTCATCGCCGCCGGGAAGAGCACCACCACGACGACGATCAGCCCCACACCACCCGCTACTTTCACATCGCTGGGCTGATTGAGCAGGTTCAATCCCTGCGTCACCAGGTAAATGGCTCCGCAAATCACCAGGAACAGAGCCGCGTACACAAATCCTTCTCTCATCGCCTTTTAGCCTCGATCCTATTGTGAAAGCATGTCGAGCATACTCTACATAGAGCGAGAAATTGTCATCCGGAAATGTTTGGCAAGCTTAGCCCCGGCGCGGCTTCGTCATGCGATAATCAAATCGGATGCATGACGAGGTTTTTTCAATGACGACCGCCGATCCCCGCGTGACGATCCCTCGGAACCTTGGGATGCTTTGGTTGCTCTACGGTGTGCTGCGGGTGGTGGCGGCAGCGCTGCTGGTTGTCTACAGCTCGACCGCGACACTGATGGCCGGCGCCCTGATGACGCGCGTGCCGAATCCGTTCGAGATGATGTCGCTATTCCACTTCTTCTACTGGATTCTGATCGCGTATTGCATTGTCTGCGCGATCTTGAGCTTTTTTTCGGCGGGGGCGCTTCTATCGGGGCGATCCTCGGCGCGAAGGCTAGCCGTGACGGCTGCGTTTGTTTGTCTTCCAGAGCTACCGCTTGGCGTGATTCTCGGCGTGTACACACTGTGGATTCTCGGTCCGCGTACTACGGCGTAGCGTTAGCCCAAGAAAGACTTACGCAGAGGCGCGAAGCACGCAGAGAAAACCGGTTGCCTCTTCCGGCCAAGTCGCGACTGTTCGCTCTTCTTCTGCCATTAGTCATTGAACACGCGGGGCGTTTCTTCCGTTGCCGGAGTGCATACGCTGCTTTAGCTTCGATACATGGGGGCAAGCCGAATGGCAGAGGCTGAGGAACAGTTGTTGGGGGAGATTTTCAGGCCGTACGAGAAGCTCGTGGAGATCACGATCCTGGGCAAGACGTTTCTGGTACCGGAGAAGAATTCGCTTCTGCGTGCCTTCCAATTCATCAGCCCGGAGACGATTCCGTATGGCCGTTTTTGCTGGAATCAGGAATGCCAGTATTGCAAGGTGACGTGCCAGCTCGCCGATGACGACCAAGCCCGCCCGATCCTAAGCTGCAAATTCCTCGTTTCCGAGGGCATGAACATCCTGGAGATGGCGCCGGAACTGGTTGGGTGCCTGCGAAGCAAGCTCGGGCAGTAGATCGCCTTAACTTCGTTTCGGTGGGGCCGTGTCTGCGCACCCGTCTCATTTGATCCGTCGGGTCTATCGGGCAGCATAGTAGGCATTTTACAGGCGCGCGCAGCTACGGCCTTCTTGGGTCGTCGCGTGTCTACAAACTCGATCGCAATCGCTAACAGAAGTCCACTGACCTTGCGCCGCCCGCCCTATGTCTGCGCCAGCCGAACAAGCAAAGCCCGGAGAGCCCGATAAGGCCGAGCCCTAATATGCCGGGTTCTGGAACTGGGGAACCACCACCGCCGCCTGTGCCTGTACTCGTGCCGCCACCCAAGCCATTGCTGCCAGCCAAATTGCCGGAGCAGCCGATGGAGACCTGGTTCTGAGTCAATGAATTCGGGTCCTGTCCAGCAAACGACACCGCGCCATTTTCCGCCAACGCCCTACCGCAGAGGTCGGTCGCACCGGGATCGAAGGTGATGGACGTGAGCGCGAGAATATTCCCGTCGAACACTGTGTTGTTACCGAGAGTCGCGGAACTGCCAATCACCCAAAACACGCTGTCGCTTGGGGAGAGACCGCTCACATCAATTTTCGCGCCGGTTGCGGTGGTCAAAGCGCCCAACACGAAAACGAATTGCGAACCCGCGACACCTCCGTCGCTGAGAGTGAGTGTTCCCGTCAATGTCTCCGCGGGGACGGTATAGACGCCGGGCCCGAGGGTCAGTCCATTCATGTCAGCAGGCTCGGTAGTGCCGGCCTTGGCTCCCAGAATGGTGTAGGCATTGGTGAGATCATTCTGAGCCTTCAGCGCGACCCCATTACCTAAATCGAGCGATCCTGTGATCATGCCAGGACCTGTGGTCGGACAGGTCTTGAAACCAGAGCAGGCGCTGCCTGGATCGACACCCAGACCTCCGGTGATGACCGTCGCGCCAAGAACTCCGGCACCGGCGTTCGACACGGCCGAACCTGCCAATACCGCAAAACTATCCGCTGTATTGAGCGTGTCGGCGGATGCCAGAGGGACCAGCATACCGCCGAACATAACTACGCCTAGGACTACCAGAACTGTTCCAAAGATCTTCATGTTCAATTCTCCTGAGCCGACTGGGATGCACGGAGGCGTCGTATATAACGCAAGAGAAAGACGGAATCTGTTCAATTTGGCACACGTCTGCGTCGCGTCCCGCGAGGAACTCCGTTGCCAAGAGCCAGCGATCGCCGAAAGAAAACGGTTCTTGCGTCAAATCATCCGGCAGAAATTTGAGGGCGACTGCGCGTTCAAGGTCAAGATCCTGAGCCTTGTAGACGATCCCCATGCCTCCGGCACCGAGTTTCTCGATGATGTGTAGTGGGAAATGGTTTGCGCGATCTTGGCAAGCTCGGGAGCCCCCGTAGGTGCGATAGACGGTGGAGTCAAAGTCTTGCGTGCGGGCAGGGAACTGACCGCGCTCTTGCTCTTGCCATCGGTTCCCGCGCCGTGCCATGCTTTTTGCCGTTTCTTGTAATCCTGGGCAAGGGTGAGGGAAGAGGATGCCTGTCTGCGACGGGTGCGGAACGCGCACGGACGACGCTCACGTCCAACGGCGCGCCAAGCGGCTGGAGCTGGCCGCAAAGTATCGTCCGCCATCGGTTCGAGTGCTGCTTCTCGACGGGGCGCCGCAGGCGCGCCTCGAAGATTACTTCTATGCAGCAACAGCGGATCGGTCGATTCGTTCGCTGTCCGCTCGGATGTATTTCGACGAACTCGTTAAGTGCATGGGCACAAATCTCCCGGCTAATCAAGACGAGGAATCGGCCCTCGCCGAGTTTCAGCGGAGGCGTTTTTTTCTTGCCTACGCGATCGAGTGTCCCTTTGAAGAGCAGGCCGATCCGCAGGGCGCGCTGCGCAAGTTCGCCCCGAATGCGATGAAACGCGTTCAGAGCGACTACGCGCCGTCTTATGTGGTTCCTCTTTCTGCGTCGACGTCAGACCTGATTCGCCTGTTTGGTCTCGTGGGCTGGGGAGATAGGCTCATCCTGAATAGCGGCGGTCCGTTCGTTGACCCTTATCTTGGAGACCCGACCAAGCAGGCTAACTTTGGCACCGGATACGGCGAGCGGATCAAGAAGCTGCTGGCGGGGGTGCCGTGACAGGAGCAAAGGCCTCTCTACACTTGCCAAGTCTACTGCTCCGTGCAATCCTTTGCGCCCTTGGGGGCATAATGCCGGTTTGCGATGGTTGCGGCGCTGCGGTGGACGACGCGCATATCCGTCAGCGCATCGAGCGCCTCGAGCTTGCCACGCGGTTTCGGCCCATTCACATTCAGTTCCTGCTGATCGATGCGGCACCACCCAGCCGCCTGGAAGATTTTTTTTATCGCGTCTCCGAAAGCGGTGGAGCACGCTCCGTGGGTTCACGGATGTACTTCAGCGAGCTTGCGAAATTAGTGGGAGCTGAGCCGGGATCGGAAATGCCGGATGAGACGACGCTGGCGGAGTTTCAGCGGCGCGGTTTTTTTCTCGCGTATGCGTTCGACTGTCCTGTTACGGGCCACAAGGACGAGTTCGATTGGCTGAGCGCCGAGATTCGACGCCTCGCGCGCACCGTCGTGCTGCGGGTGCAAACGTCGTACAAGCCGAAGTATGTCGCGCTTGTCTCGCAGCCCACGCAGGAACTGATTCAGCCTCTTCAGGAGGCGAAGTGGGGTGACCGCCTTGTTCTCGACAACGGTTCCCCGTTCGTCGATCCTTTCCTCGGCGATCCGCAGAACCAGGCGGAATTCGGGACGTCGCTGGGCGACCGGCTGGCCGCTGTGATCTCGCGACTATCGTGAGGCTGGCGATCGCGTCTGTCTGACGAGATTTTTCGGAAGGGAATTTGGCCGCGCTTGGACCCTCTGCTAGAATCAAGAAGCTCGCTGTGCGTCTCGCGCGCAATCTGGGACGAGAACGGGTAACGCGGTTGAGTATCGCGTTGGTTTCGGCAAGAGTGGGCGGCTAGCTCAGTTGGGAGAGCATCGCGTTCGCAACGCGGGGGTCGGGGGTTCGAATCCCCTGCCGTCCACCAATCCCGCCTTGAAAATCTACCCAGAGCCCCGTTAGCGACTGACCTCAAGCTCGGGATCAGTGGCAATTGTGGGTTTTTCGGCTGCGGTCGGTCTTGGTTCGATTTTGATGTCGGCCGAGGGAACGGAGGCTTGTTGTTCGAGCAAGTCGGCGAGCTGGAGACGCAAATTTCCGGGGTTCGTCGAGTAGGAGAATGCCGTTTCCAAGTCGATGACGTTCGCGCGAACGAGTTTCTCGATCTCGTCGTCGAAACACTGCATTCCTTCCGTCGACCCGTCTCGCATCGCGTCCAGCAGGGATTTCCCTTCCGCCTCGCCACGATGGACGTACTCCCTGGTCCGTAGCGTGGATTTCAAAATCTCAAACACCGCGATCTTTCCAGTTGCGTCGCGCCGGGGCATCAGGCGCTGAGAAACGACGTAGGTGAAAGTCTTGGCGAATCGGGCTCGCGTCGCCTGCTGATCGCTCACGGGAAAAACACCGATGACGCGTTCGACCGTTTTCGCCGCATCGATGGTATGGAGCGTCGAAAACACGAGATGGCCGGTCTCGGCGGCTTCGAGGGCGGTCTCGATGGTCTGCTTGTCGCGCATTTCCCCGACCAAGATCACCTTGGGCGCCTGCCGGAGGGCGGCTCGAAGGGCGAGCGGAAAGCTGGGAGTATCGGAGTGCAGCTCGCGCTGATGGATCGTAGCCTTCTTGTGGGCGTGGATGAACTCGATCGGATCTTCGATGGTGATGATGTGGCAGGCCTTTTCTTCATTGATTTTGTTGACGAACGCGGCCAGGGTTGAGGACTTCCCGCTCCCCGTCGGCCCGGTGACCAGGACGATTCCTGGCTTCAGCTCGGCAGCCTCTGCAAGCTGCAGGGGAAGATTGAGCTTCTGAAAGTCGGGAACGCTGCTGGGAATCACGCGCATGATGATCGCGCAGCTTCCACGCTGCGTGAAAATGTTCACGCGAAATCGCGAAACCTTCGGGAGACTGTAGGAAATGTCGCACGAGCCTTCTTCTTTCAACTTTTCGAGCGCGTGCGCATTGTGCCCGATCAAGTCGGCAGCGATGCGGGCCGTGTCTTCGGCGCTGAGAACATTCACGTTGGTGATGCGGAGCTGCACGAGTTGGCCGTTTGCTTCCACTTGAGGCGCCCGGCCGGGCGAGAAAATGAGGTCGCTCGTGCCTTTGGCCGCGCGAAGCATCGCGGCGATGATACTCGGCGTCGTAACCGCGACGTCCGCGGCACCAGACGCTGGCAACGGGCTGTTAGGGGCGTTCATTTGTCTGTTCCGGAAGCGGCTATAGGACTCTCGACCCCATGGAAACCGGGCGTTCGTGCTGGGGACTAACAAACTCTTCCGTTATCATCGGCAATTCGACGACAAAGGTTGCGCCCCCCTCGGGACGATTCCAGCAGGAAATGCGGCCGCCGTGTTCTTGCACGATTCCATAGCAGATACTCAGGCCGAGGCCGGTGCCCTTGCCAACGGGTTTCGTCGTAAAGAAAGGATCGAAGACCTGCTGGGGCGACCTGATTCCCGGGCCTGAGTCGGAAAACTCGACGAGCACTTTCTCGAGATCATGGTCGGTGCGAATCGTGATCTTCCCGCCGCCGACTTCCTCGATCGCGTCCACCGCATTGCTCATGAGGTTAAAGCAGACCTGTAATAACTGGTTGGCATCGCCGCGAACGGGAGGCAGGTCGGCGTCGGCGAGAATCTCGATCTCGATTTTCTTGCCGCGCAAATCCATGTTGCTGAGGTGGAGAGCGGTTTCGATCACTTGGTTCAGGTCGAGCAGACCCTTTTCAGAGGGCACGCGCCTGGCAAAACTGAGGAGGCTGGTTACGAGGGTCTTGATCCGTCGGGCGAGAGTGCGAATCTTGTCGGCAACGACGCGCTGGCGATCGCCGAGCGCGGGATCGTCCACCAGCAAGTCGGAATATCCGAGGATGCCAGTGAGCGGATTGTTGATCTCATGGGCCGCGCCTGCGGCAAGCTGGCCGATGGACATGAGTTTTTCGTTTTGGATCATTTGCGACTGGAAATGTTGGAGATCCTGGAAGGCCTGGCGGGAGGCCGCGAGAAGGCGCAGACGGTCGTGGTCGATCAGTCGCTGCCGCAGGAAGAGGAGGACGGCGACGACTACGAGCATTAGTTGCGTCAATCCTATCCTGAAGGCCCGGACCTCACCGGGATTCTTGCTGAACCACAGGCTCCAGATCGCCATCAGCGGAACAGAAAACACCGCGACCATCGCAAAGCGAGAGGGCCAGCGTGATTCTTTCTCCGTTCGCACCGGTATTTCCTCCTGCTTCGGTTTCAGCCGGGAACCAACGATCCCGGCGGTCCCGAACCAGACAAAAGAGGCGATCAGCGGGAGATCGGAGGGGCTGCCTGTGTAGTAGTGCTGAACGTCGATAGCACGGTTCGTGATGTAGGAGCCAGCCGCGTACAGCAGGGCGGCGCTGAACAGGTGCGAATAAATCTCGCGCCAGGCTCCGCGCGACTTCGTCAGGAGCGTGGCAAATCCCACGACGAGGAGGAGGTTCTCCGCGGCAGCAAGATTGTCGTAACTGTTACCGTAGGCGGTCAAGTTGGGCGCGACGTACTGCCAGGGAATGACGGCGTAGGTGTAAAGGAAGACCCACCAAACAAGGAGCAGCGAGAAATCGAGGTATCCGATATGGGCGCCTAGATCATCGCGCCGGTCGTGGGGCTTCAAAGCGAGGGCTGCGATCATCGGGACTGGGTGAAGAAAAATGATGACGTCGCCCACAAACGGATTCGGCACTTCCTGGTGAAGCACGACCTCGAAGTAGGTCCAGATCACTTGGCCGATAAACCAGGAGGCGCAGCCCGCCGCCAATAGAATCCAGAAGGCGCGTATCCGGCGGTTATGGGAACTCACGTTGAGCAGCAATCCAATGGAGGCGAACAGCGCGACGAGGCACATACCGATATCGCCGAACGCCGTCAGATTCGGCCCGTGCGCAACCGTAAGAGACGCTACGGCGTAGGTGCCAAAAAGAAGAATCCAACCGTAGGCGAGGGCCCACGAAGTGGCGGGGAGACGCCGTAAGGCGCTCAGGCGCAAAGCGAGTGCGGTGTTGGACCGTTCCATGGCGCTGGCGGACAACGGTGCTAGTGCTAGGGTACGATTAGTCTTCGCCTAGGCGCAGAAGTCGTTACACAAGACGTGCTTTGCTGAGCAATACGCGCCGCGAAGCCATAAACGAGCCTATTGGGCCGACTGCCTTGGTGGTGGCCCTTTTCGGCGCAGGAAGCATTCTTGCATTGCGATGTCACGTCTGATAGGAAGAACGACATGCTGCCCGTGCCATTTGCGGGTCACCTCACGTGTGAGGCGATTTTCATCGCTACGTACGCGGGGTGGTTCGTCTTTGAAATATTCACCGGTCGATCGCGAAAATCGGGCGACCCGACACGAGCACGAGACCAAGGCTCATTCTTTTTCCTGGTCGGGATGATATGGTGCGGAATCGGTCTGGACTTTGCGTTTTCCGTTCGCCGTCAGCAGGCGGCAATTCCTTGGATGCGGACGGAACTTTTCTTTGCGGGAATTCTGCTGATGTGGGCGGGCCTCGGATTTCGCTATTACGCCATGCGGGTGCTTGGGCGTTACTTCACGTTTGATGTCGCCGTGCACTCGGGACAGACCGTCATCGAGGTGGGGCCGTACCGCTACATCCGGCATCCCTCTTACGCCGGTGCGGTGATCACGGTCTTAGGGTTCGGCCTGGCTCTAGGGAATTGGGCGGGTCTGCTGGCACTCCTGGCATGTGTGGGACTCGGATATACCTATCGCATTCATGTGGAGGAGTCTGCACTCGTAGCAGCGCTTGGCGAGCCCTACAGGGAATACATGGGACGAACCCGGCGGCTCGTACCATTCCTGCTCTAGTGCACTACCGAGCGACTCAATTCACCACGTTACTGGCGGTCGGTGCCTTGGGTGGCTTGGCGTTCGGCGACGATTTTGCGGGCGTTCTCGTAGAGAGCGCGGGCCTGGGGGATCATCTCTTCGGCTTTATCGAGCTGGACATCATTTTGCAGCTCGACTTTGAAACCTTCATTCAAGCCGAAGACCGACGTGAACACCTCGCGCTTAATCTCCCATTTGAGCCATGGAAGATTATCCTGAATGTCGGCGGCGGTGTATTTGATGTGCTGCTGGTCGAGGTACTTACGAAGTTGCGCGATCACCACATCGTCCACGACGAAGTCTTTCGTGACCTCAGGCTTGGTGGCCAGATAGGAGCGGTCGAAATCGCCCACGCTTTGCGGGAAGGGATAGAAGACGCCTCGCGCCATCAGAAGCTGCTCGAAATCATCCAACTTCGGCGCGTTCACGATCTTGTCCGGAGTGATTCCTCCCCCACCGAACACCTGGCGGCCCGTGTCAGTGAGCTTCACTTCGGGCTGCTTGGGCGGCTGCGGATTATAGTGGTAATCGTACAGCGAGACGTTCTTATAGTCGCGCTGGATCAACCGGCCGCTCGGTGTGTAGTAGCGCGCGGTGGTGAGCAGCATGGCCGTATCTTCACTGAGCGGGATTTGCGTCTGGACGAGCCCTTTGCCGAAGCTCGTCTCACCCACGATGAGGCCGCGGTCGTGATCTTGAATCGCGCCCGAAACGATTTCGGAAGCGGACGCGGTTTGCGAATTGACCAAAACAATTACCGGGACGTCGATACCCTGGTTCCCGTGCACGGCATAGTAGCGGCGCTCGGGAGACTGCCGACCACGATGCGACACCACCAGTTCATTCTTGTCGAGGAAAATGTCCGCCATGCCGACTGCCTGGTTCAGGAGGCCGCCCCCATTGTTCCGGAGATCAATGATCAGGCCGTCGAGCTTGGGATAATCCAGTTGATGCAGGGCGTCCTCGAGGTCGCTGTCGGTGGTTTCATTGAAGGTGTTCACGCGGACATAGCCGATGCCCGGCTTGATCATCGCGGAGTATTCCACTCCGGGGCGGGGGATCTCGTCGCGAACTACAGTGACTTCGATTGGCTGGGCCCAGCCTTCGCGGCCGAGTGAGATATGAACCGTTGTGCCCCGGGCACCCCTGAGCAAATCCGCAACTTCAGTCGTGGTGAGGCCGTCGCATTTCTTGTCGTCGACTTTCAGGATGACGTCGCCCGGCCGAATCCCGGCCTTAAACGCTGGAGTGCCGACGAACGGCGCGACAACTACCGTCTGGTTTTCGCGCTGTGCCACCGTCATTCCGACACCGTAATACTTGCCCTGCTGTTCCTCACGAAAGGTGGCGTATTGCCGCGGATCGAAAAAGTTCGAGTGGGGGTCGAGCACGCGAAGCATGCCTGGAATCGCCCCATCGTAGATCGCCTTATCTACATCAATGGGATCGGCGTAGTTGCGCTCAACGACTGAGAGGACGTTCGCAAAGTTCTTCACCGAGTCTTGGAGATCTCCGGTGCCGGCTGCCGTGGCCTTTACAGTGGGGCCAAAAAATCCGCCGAGAATCGCGGAGGCTACTAGTACTACCACCAGCAGCACTACTCCACGTCCTGATGTTTCTAATCGTTCCATGCGGCCTCTTTGCTCAGAGTTTGCAAATACAAACCCTGAAACCCGTTTTCGCCCCGAAGGGGCAGTATAGCATACAACTTCCGGCTGGTTTGACACGCCTCCGGCCCTCTTCTATGATGCAAAAATGGCACTTCGGGATAGCGTTTAGGGCCGCCCAATGCTTAGCATCCCTCACCTGATCATAATTTTCGTAGTGGCTCTGGTGGTATTTGGCCCGGAAAAGCTGCCTGAATTGGCGCGGACCCTGGGGAAGGTGATGGGCGAGTTCAGGCGCGCTACGGGCGACTTGCGGTCGACGTTTGAGGATCACATGAGGGACCTGGAGCGCGAGGCTGATCAGCGGCGAATCGTTGGCGGTTCGAAGGGCGCGCCTGCTCAAACGAGTGCGGTTACGACTGCACCGAGTAAGGAGCAGCCTAGCGGCACGGTTCCCACGAACGCGCCCAACTCGACGGAGCGAATGGAGCCGGCTATGTATTCTTCAGATCCGCCTCGTGACGATACACAGTCAGCCAACCCTGATTCAGTCGCTCTCCATTCGACGAGCGAAACGCATGAGGCAGACTCCAATTCTGAGACAGTGAGAGATGGCGGCAAGTTCCCAGCCTGATCCCGCGCTTCCGCCGAATGGCCCCTCGGGGTCAGGGTTGGCAAGTGGAAACCCTGAAACCCGGGAGGACGACGCCGGCGGCCGAATGTCGTTTTTCGAACATCTGGTGGAGCTTCGCAAGCGCCTGATTACCGCCGTCGCGGCAATCGGCCTCGGGATGGTAATCGCCTTTCTGGTTGCCAACCATGCAATCAACTTCATCGTTCAGCCGATCCTCACGGCCCTGCGCGCGCATCACCTGGAGGACCGTCTTTACTATCCAAGTCCCGCAACGCCGATCAGCCTCTACATCAGTCTGAGCCTCTACATCGGAATCGTGATTGCGATGCCGGTGGTGCTGTACCAGATTTGGCTTTTCGTGGCGCCGGGGCTTTACAAGCACGAGAGGCGAGCGGTGATGGGCTTCGTCGTGTCTTCCATGTTTCTTTTCTTGTGCGGAATCGCGTTCGGCTACTACGTGATGCTGCCGCAGGTGCTGAACTTTCTTATCGGATTCGCGACCGATCTGCCGCTGAAACCGTTGATAGCCATTAACGAATACTTCGACTTCATCCTGGTGGTTCTTGTTGGGCTGGGCGTGATCTTTGAATTGCCGGTGCTGATTTTCATATTGTCGCTGTTCGGGATTGTGACGCCGAAGTTCCTGCTGAAGAATTTCCGGTACGCAATGCTGATTATCACGATTGTCGCGGCGATCGTCACCCCCACGCCGGACGCCACGACGATGCTGATTTTCATGGCGCCGATGGTGGCGCTTTACTTTGTCGGGGTGTTAGTTTCCTATATGGTGCTGCGGAACAAACGCGCTAAGGCTCTGGCTGCGGGGGAGGCACACTGACGTGAGGATGCTGCGCTATCTATTGTGTGCTGGAGTTGTTTTCGCGGCGCTGCTTGCGGTTGCGTGCGGGCGCGGGAACGCGAGTTCGAGTGCGGCTGCGAGCGCGGCGACCTCTGTGGCGGTCTCTGAGAATTCTTCACAAGCTACTACGTCTGCGCCGGCGATCGCTCCCGAGGACCAAGCTCCGCCGGCTTCACAGACAGGCGGCTTCGATGGGCGGAAAGCTTACGATTTCACCGCGAAGCTGGTGAGTTTCGGTCCACGTCCACCCGCATCGGACGCGATTCATCGCACGCAGGATTACATCATCAGCACTCTGAAAGGTTTTGGGTGTGCCGTTGATACGGATGACTTTCATTCGCCGACGCCGGTGGGCGATCTCGCGATGAAGAACATCATCGCGAAGGCGCCGGGAACGGGGCAGGGAATCATCCTGCTGCTGACGCATTACGATACGGTGCGGCTCGATAATTTCGTCGGCGCGGATGACGGAGGCTCGTCGAGTGGATTGATGCTGGAAATGGCGCGACAACTATGCGGCGCGACGACGAAGCAGCCTAACGCGGTGTGGATTGCGTTTCTCGATGGCGAAGAAGAGCAGATGAATTTTGCCTCCGCACAGCAGGCCCAAACCATTTGGAACGACCCGGAGACTACCTACGGCAGTCGCGAACTTGCCGCGAAGATGGCCGTGGCAGGAGAACTAAAACGTACTCGAGCAGTGATTCTTGCAGACATGGTCGGCCAGAAGAACTTGGAAGTTCAGCCGGAGGCGAACTCGACAAAGTGGCTCGCGGACGTCGTTTGGAAGACCGCGGATCGCTTGCGCCACAAAGATGTGTTCGTCCCCGCTCAAGTGAGCGCAATAACTGACGATCACGGGCCGTTCCTGAAACGCGGTGTGCCGGCGGTGGACATAATCGAGTTGGGGGGCTACCAGACGCTGGGTTACTGGCACTCGACCGACGACACGATGGACAAATTGAGCCCGAAGAGCTTTGCGATTGTCGGCCACGTGACTCTCGAAAGCGTTTCTGAGCTGCAGCAGAAATTCCGCTAGGTCCCCTCGGCGGTTCAGCCTCGTTTCTTCAAAGGTCGGAACGGAAACAAAGCGTCGACGACAAGTGTGATTCTGTAGCGATTGATTTTCCGCAGGTACTTGATTCGTGGGACGTTAGCGGAAGTTCTATTCGCACTCTGTAGCGATTGATTTTTGGCGTTTTATGACGAATTCGGTGCGGCGGTACTATCATTGAAACAGTACCCTGTCTGTTGACACGCTCACCCATCAGCGGGTTGCTCCCTTCCGATCGTTGGCCCTTGCGAGTCATGTGCTACATTCTCTTTTCGGGCCATGACAATCGTTCGCGTACGAAGTTCTGCGGGGTCCTACGACGTTCGTTGCGGGCGTGGTGCGCTCGCGACGATGCGTGCACTGATTGCCCGTGTGGGTGATTCGACGGGGACTTTTGTGCTTTCCTCTCCGCGAGTCTGGCGGCTTTGGGGACGAGACGTTGCGCGAGCGCTTAGGATTTCTCCGAAGGGCGCTATTCTGTTTGACGACAGCGAGGCCGCGAAGCGCCTCTCGACCGTGGAAGGAATCGCCCGTGCGCTGTCTCATGCGGGCGCCGATCGGCATTGCGTGTTAGTCGCCGTGGGCGGTGGCGTGGTGGGCGACGCGGCAGGCTTTGCGGCAGCCACGTATCTGCGCGGCGTGCGAATTGTCCACGTGCCGACCACGCTCGTTGCGCAGGTGGACAGCGCTATCGGCGGGAAGACCGGCGTGGATTTACCCGAGGGCAAGAATTTGGTGGGAGCGTTTCATCCGCCGACACTAGTGATCGTTGACCCGGACATGCTTCGGACGCTGCCGCACCGCGAATATCGGTCCGGCCTCTACGAAGTGGTGAAATACGGAGTCATTGCCGACGCGAAGCTTTTCGAGTTTCTCGAAGAGCACATGAACGCCGTGCTGCGTCGTGATGCGGCCGCGCTCGACTGGATTATTCCGCGCTGCATCGCCATCAAAGCCCGGGTCGTGACCAAAGATGAGCGGGAAGCGGGCTTGCGCAAGATTTTGAATTTCGGCCACACGTTGGGTCACGCGCTCGAAGCCGCAACGGGTTACAAGCGCTTTCTGCATGGAGAAGCGATTGCGTGGGGGATGATGGCGGCGACTCTTCTCGCTGTGGCGAGAAATCGCACTCGAGAGGCCGAGGCTACGCGAATTTTCCGGCTGATCGCGAGCGTGGGACCATTGCCTTCGCTTGGCGCCGTACGCGCGTCTCAGTTGCGCACCATCATGGCAGGGGACAAGAAGGCTCGCGGCGGGCGCGTTCTTTGGGTGTTGGCTCGCGGAATCGGCAGGATGGAGTGGGACGCGGAAGTTCCGTGGCCCGTTGTTGCACAGGCGTTCGCGGAGTTGCCGCAAATCGCGGCGCAAGCACAGAATTGACCCGCCTAGTGAATGGCCACCAATAAAAATATTGAAAAGCTGCCGGGCACGCGGCCGGAAGGCATTCGAGATGAGCGCGAGGCCGCTGAGCGGGTTCGCGAGATGTTCGGGCGGATTGCCCCGCGCTACGACTTTCTGAATCATTTGCTGTCATTTTCGCTCGACCACGTTTGGCGGCGACGCACGGCTGAACGTTTCAAACACATCCTGGACCGGCAGGAGGCGCAGGTTCTCGATCTCTGCTGTGGAACGGGCGACCTGGCGTTCGCGCTGGAACGCGTGCGGAGCGCTACGGCGGGACCGGTCATCGGCGTTGACTTTGTTGAAGGGATGCTGATGCGTGCTCACGCGAAGGCAGGCAGGGTTGGGCATCGCGCAGTCTTCGTCGCAGCCGATGCGCTGGATTTGCCGTTTCCAGATGCGAGCTTCGATCTGGTCACATCGGCATTTGGGTTCCGCAACCTAGCGAACTACGAGCACGGATTGCGGGAAATTGCGCGCGTGCTGAGAGCGGGCGGGGAGGTGGGCATCCTGGAGTTTTCAGAGCCGAGCAGCGGCCCGTTGGCGAGCGTTTTCCGATTCTATTTTCGACAAATTCTTCCCCGAATCGGTGGCGCCATTTCCGGCAGTGGGGAAGCGTATTCTTACCTGCCAGCTTCCGTTGCTAAATTTCCTTCGCCTCCGGAATTGGCACAGTTGATGGCTACATGCGGATTCGGCGACACGCGCTTCGAGTCTTGGAATTTCGGCAGCGTCGTGCTGCATCGGGGGAAGAGGGAAAGCTAGTACAAACTGAAACTCACCGCAGAGACGCAGGGGCCGCAGAGTCCGGAAAAACCTTAGAGAAGCAAAAACCTTTACCAGAGAGAGCACCGAGGAAAACCGGAGGGCACGGAGGCCATACCTTCACGAGCCAACCGCGATCGTCGCTAGATCAGAGCCGCCCGCAGCGCTAGGTACCGACCTCGCGAAATCGAACGCTAGTTTTCCAGGCCGAGGGTGCGGATTTTGTGCAGGAGAGTTTTATAGGAGACGCCGAGCTTCTCAGCGGCGCGAGTTTTGTTCCACTTTGATTCGCGAAGCGCGTTCTGAATCTTGAATCGCTCGACGTGCGTGACAGCACGATGAGAAACTTCGTCGAGCGCCCCCTCCCAAACGAATTCTTCCTCGAGCATTCCGCCGGGCAGTTCCTCGGCGGAAGGCTTCGGCGCGGGGAGCTGCAACGTTGCCGCGTCGATTTGGGGACCGTTGACGAGAATAGCTGCTCGCTCGATCGAGTTTTGCAACTCGCGAACATTACCGGGCCAGGGGTAGGTGCGAAGCCGGGCGCGGGCATCTTCCGTGAGCTCGAGTGCGGGCTTGCGGAACTCGCGCTTGAATCGCTCCAGGAAGTGCTCGGCGAGAAGCAGAACGTCGTCGCCGCGGTCGCGGAGCGGTGGAATCGTGATGGGGACCGCGGAAATTCGGAAATAGAGATCTTCGCGGAAGGATTTCTCAGCCACGGCCGCGCGCAAGTCCTTGTTGGTGGCCGTAAGAATGCGCACGTTCACATCGATTTGCTGCGTGCCTCCGACGCGCTCGAACCGCTTCTCTTCGAGAACGCGAAGGAGCTTGCTTTGGATTGCAAGCGGCAGTTCACCAATTTCATCCAGAAATAGCGTTCCGCGGTGCGCCAACTCGAGCTTGCCCATTTTCCGCGCGCCCGCGCCTGTGTAGGCGCCGCGCTCGTGTCCGAAAAGCTCGTTTTCCACGAGGCCTTCGGGAATGGCGGCGCAATTCAATGCCACGAACGGGGCCGCGGCGCGCGGGCTGAGGTGATGAACCGCGCGAGCGAAAAGCTCTTTGCCCGTCCCGCTTTCGCCGAGCAGCAATACAGTGGAATCTGTCGCGGCCACGCGCTGCGTCATCTGGCTTGCCTCTTTCATGGTGGCGTGTTCGCCGACGATGCGCGGAAAACCATACCGGGCGGCGTATTCTTCGCGGAGCAGCAGATTCTCGCGCAACAATTCCTGCTGGTTGGCAGCGCGTTCGAGGAGCAGCTTCAAGTGATCGAGGTCCACAGGCTTCTGTATGAAATCGAAGGCGCCGTCCTTCATTGCTGTGACGGCTTCTTCCACCGAGCCATAGGCAGTCATCAGAATGACGGGAAGAGTAGCTTCGACGCGATGCGCTTCGCGCAGAACGTCGATGCCGGAACTGCCGGGGAGTTTCAAATCAGACAGGATGAGAAGGTAGCGGCGGCTGCGAACTTTGTCGATGGCGGAATTTCCATCGGGCGCTTCTTCCACAGTATAACCGGCGCGCTCCAGGGCCTTGCGCAGCATGGCCCGTAGTTCGGCTTTATCCTCGACGAGAAGAACGGGCTCCATAGCTGGGATTTCTAACGCGCCCAGCCGGGATCGCCGCCCGCCTTGTGAAGATCGTCCTCAGCGTCAGCGATGGCCTGCTTGTCGGCTTCCACTTGTTTCTTTTTGGCGTCGATGTCGGCAAGCTTCTTCGTGTACTCGCTGCCGAAAGGCTGCTGGCTCATGCCGTCATTCATGGCTTTGGTCGGATCGCCGCCGTAATACTGCACTTGGGCAACTCCAATCTCGCGTTGCAATACGTCGAGAGCGGCCTGATCCTGATCGAGCTTGTGGCGAAGCTTGGCGAACTTGGTGCGCCAGGATTTCTCGTCATTGCCGTTGGACGAGGCGTCGGCTTGCGCGCCGCCTCCCGCGGTCTGCGCTGTTCCCGATTCCTTCTGTTCGCCGACGGTTGAAATGCCCCCTTGGGTGGGAATGTCGTCATTTGTAAAGACTTTCGGCGGCTTCGGCGCTTCTTTCTTTTGCTCGCGGGCCTTTCGTGACGCTGCCGCGAGGGAGTCCTGCTGCGGCGTCGCGGACTGCGGCTGGCTTTGACCTTGCGAATTCTGGTTTTGTGATGATGCAGATCCGGATTGCTGCGCCTGCTGGTTCTGGCTTTGCTGTGACCCACTCTGCTGCTGATCCTGCCGCGACCAGGCAGCCGGCAACACGAGCAACGCCGCGGCGGAAACCCAAAGCATTCGACGCATGAGTGGCCTCCTTGGAGAGCCTGGGGACCCTTCTAGTTTAGATGCGGACGGCTTGCGAGGGGAAGACGAAGGGTGACGGCTCCTGCCGCAAAGGTAACCACAGAAGGAACTCGGCGCCGCCGCCGGCGCCATTCCGGGCTTCAATGCTGCCGCCGTGTTGCAAGGCGACCTTCTGCACCACGGCCAAGCCGAGGCCGGTGCCCTCGGATTTTGTGGTGTAGAAGGGAAGGAAAATCTTGGGGAGATCCTGCTTGGGAACGCCGGGCCCATTGTCCGAGACGCAGATGCGCTGCCATTTCCGGTTGCCGAGATCTTCGATTGTGCCCGAAATCGTCACGCGCGGCTCAACGCCCGCATCTCGAGCCGCCTCCGCGCCATTTCGCGTCAGATTCAGCAGCGCCTGGCGAATCAGGGCTTCGTCGCCCGGCAGCTCCTGGAATGAACCCTCATACTTCACTTCGCACTGAGGAATCGCCTCGTGGAGTTCCTCAGCGACACGCTCGACAAGCGCCTGCATCGGAATCGTCTCATAGGAGATTTCGAGCGGCCTTGCAAAGCGGAGGAATTCTGTGACGACGTGAGCCAGCGCGCGGGTCTGATCGAGAATTTTTTCCGCAGATTCACGGATTTCGCCGGGTTTGGCTTCGCTTCGAATCATCTGGGCGTAGCCGGAGATGGTGGCGAGGGAATTCTTGAACTCGTGAGCGATACCGGCGGACATTTCGCCCAGCGCGGCGAGATTTTCCTTCCAGCGGATTTGTTTTTGCAGGGCGGTCAGCTCGGTGAGGTCACTCATCAGGCAAAGCGCGCCGCTCACTTTCATGTCGTTCGCGGTCGAGAGCGTTTCGCCGCTGCTGCGTGCGAAGTTCCTGACCGCGCGGTAAATCGGGGAGATGGTCACGCCAATGTGTCGAACCTCGCCATCGATGGTGGTGTGCTGAACTTCGCCGCGCTGAAACGTCTGGCCTTCGCGCAGACATGCGGTGAGCATCCGCGCCAGATCGGAATCAGCGCCGAGAATTTCCTTGTACGAGCGGTAACGTACCGGGCTAGTACCCAGAGCGCTTTCCGCGGCGGGGTTGGTAGAGCTGATTGCGCCCGTGGCGTTGACGAGCAGCAGGCCAGTGGGCATGTTGCGTGTGACTTCTTCGGTGAGTCGTTCGGATTCTTGCGCGCGTTCCTGTGCCAGCAAGTGCAGCCGCGCCAGTTCCTTTTCCTGTGCGCGAAGTTTCTCAATCACGCCCTGCATCGACGCCGCCATGAATGCCGATGGGTTCTCCATGTCGGGGCCGGGACTTGACCATTCACTTCGCGTCGACACAGCCTGCCCCCGAAGAAACTTTCGAATCACGATTGCGAAGCCAACCACAGCCACAAGAAGGATTATGAGAAACGCGACGACATAGAACAGATTGGCGGGCGAGAGCGCGGGAGCAGCGGAAGTGAACGGCGACGTCATTATAGAACCTCGTTCGCCATCATCGCACCGTAAACAGCGGCACCGTTAGAAGCGATTGGTACCAGTTGACCACCTGTGTGCCGAAAAAAACCACAAGAAGCGCAGCCATGCCCAGAAAGCTGCCGAACGGCAACTCATAGTTCGACTCCTTGCGCCGCGCCAGAATGAACGCCAGTCCGAGCAGGCTTCCCAGAAGCGATCCAGCAAGAATGGTCAGCAGGGTTCGCTTCACGCCGAGAAACGCCCCCGCCATCAGCATCATCTTCACGTCGCCCAAGCCCATGCCTTCACGCCCGCGCAATCGAAAATACGCTTCGGACACGAGCCAAAGCAACCCGCTGCCAACGGCCGCCCCGAGGAGCGAGTCCGCGAACGACAGCACCGGCGCCGGAGGCGGGAAGGCGAAAACACGGTTGGCGAGCCAAAGCGCCGTTCCGTCGGTAGGCTGGGTAAAAAAACTGATCGCCAGCCCGATTCCGAATCCAGTGTAGTTGACCACGTCCGGCAGGACGCGTTCCCGCAAATCCGTAAAGACAAGAACAATCATCAGTGCCGAGAACGCGGCCCACTTTGCCGCTTCCGGCGTAAGTCCAAACGCGCGGTAGCAGGCGAAGAAGAGAATGCCTGTGACGAGTTCCACGACCGGATACATCGGCGAGATCTTCGTTTTACACTTGCGGCATTTCCCGCGGAGCAGCAGATAGCTAACGACCGGGATGTTGTCATATGGCCGGATCGGGGCTTGGCATTTCGGACAGGCGGAGGCGGGCATGATGATCGACTTTCGTTCCGGAATCCGCACGATGCACACGTTCAGGAAACTGCCGATAATCAGACCGAAGAGGAAAACGAAAATGCCGATAAGTGTTGCGGAGGCCACCCGTTAAATTTGCCACATCCGCAGCAGCCTCTCAAGCCGGGTCATCCCCGTCGTGCCCGACTTCTAACGCACGGGCGAAGCGGCGTGGAGTAAAATGCCACGCGTCAATTCCGCATGAACAAGATGAACAATTTGAAGAATCTCGCCGCTATCGGGATTCGGGCACACTCGGGGTGGGCGGCAGTTGTCGCAGTGGCAGGCCGTGGAGGCGACGTGCAAGTGGTCGATCGCCAGCGAATTGACGTGGTGGAATCCGATGGGCCGCGCGCCAAACAGCCGTATCACTTTGCGGAGAATCTTCCGCTCAGTGAAGCTCAGGACCACATCGACCGTTGCGAGAAGACCGGCATTCGCCTAGCCGCGGCGGGATTAATGAGCGTTGTGACGGCGCTTCGTGATTCGCAGCATGAAGTGATCGGCTGCAGCATTTTGCAGGCCTCGGGACGTCCACTGCCTTCGCTGGCCGCGACGCTCTCCTCGCACGCGCTGATTCACACGGCGGAAGGCCAGTTCTTCCGCAACGTGTTCGCACGCTCGTGCGCGGAAATCGGCGTGACGGTGTCGAAGATTCGCGAGCGGGAGCTTTTCGAAATCGCGACTCGGGAGTTGCACATCCCGACGGCCAAGCTCAAATCGAAGCTCGCGAATCTCGGCCGCGAGCTGGGCCCACCCTGGACTCAGGACCAGAAGAATGCGGCGCTGGCGGGCTGGCTGCTTCTCAGCGGCGGCCCGAAACCGCGGCAATGAGTCCTCACGCGGTCGGTTGCGGTCACCGACGAGTTCGGCACCGGCGAGCGAGATGTTTGGCAACCGGCCGATCAGAACGTAAACGAAGTCCGTGATATAAACTCTCCCTCCAGTTCGGCGAGGCGACGATTCTGCAAGCTACTATGGGTCCAGTCATTCAAGTTTCCGGAGTCCGCAAGACGTACGGCTCAACGGTGGCGGTGGACGAAGTGTCGTTCGGGGTGAACGATGGGGAGATCTTTGGTTTAATTGGGCCCAACGGCGCGGGAAAAACCACCACGATGGAGTGCATCGAGGGTCTGCGGACGCCGGACTGGGGCACGATCTCGGTGCTGGGTCTTGATCCCTTCAAAGATGTTTACAAACTGCAAAACCGGATTGGAGTTCAGCTCCAGCAGGCACAACTGCAGAAGCGAATTAAAGTGTGGGAAGCGGTAGACCTCTGGGCTTCGCTTTACCAAAAGAATACGATCGACGGCAAACGGCTGCTTGAGCAGCTCGGCCTTACCGACAAGCGGAATGCGTGGTTCATGACCCTCTCGGGCGGCCAGAAGCAACGGCTCTTCATTGCGCTTGCGCTGATCAACGATCCGGAGGTGGTGTTTCTAGACGAGCTGACCACGGGACTCGACCCGCAAGCACGGCGCGCGATCTGGGAGCTGGTCCGCGGCATCCGCGAGCGCGGCAAGACGGTTTTCTTGACCACTCATCTCATGGAAGAGGCCGAACGATTGTGCGACCGCGTCGCCATTATTGAGCACGGGCGCATCATTGACATCGACACGCCAGGGAACCTCGTTAAGCGGCACTGCCCGGAGCGAACGGTCGTCCTCGCCACGGACGACGCAACCGCTGGAGACCGTTTTCGAGCGATCCCGCGCATCGAGTCAGTGACGTGCAGTGGCTCGCAGTTCACGATTCGCGGCCGGGGCGACGATCTCGTGACCGAGGTAATTCATTGTTTGTCGGAGAATCGGATCCGAGTGACGGATTTCCGCACGATTCTCCCCAACCTTGAGGACGTCTTTCTCAAGCTGACTGGGCACTCGATTCGCGACTAGACCTTTTCGCGAACAGGCTGAACACAATGCTGCGTGGACTCTGGAAACTGACTTGGATCGAGCTCAAGATATTCCTCCGGGAACCGCTCGGGGCCTTCGGGACGATTGGTATCCCCGTTTTGGTGTTCATCGTAGTGGGTCGAGTGGTCGGCCGAAGCCTCGCTCCGAGCGCACTCGCCTCCAGCAATTTTATCGGCGTCGGCCTGCCCGTTTTGGCGTCGGTGCTGATTTCCATCAGCGCCGTGCTGTCGCTGGTGACGATCATTTCGATCTACCGTGAGGGAGGTATTCTCAAACGACTTCGCGCCACGCCGCTGCGCCCGCAGACGATCCTTACCGCTCATGTGATCGTCAAGCTGCTGCTCACTGCGGCGACCCTGGCCTTGATGGTGCTGGCAGGCAAGAGGTATTACCCGGTGGGCGTTCATGTTCCGTTGTTCGGGTTTACGATCGCGTTGCTGATAAGCACTTGGAGCATCCTGTCGATCGGCTTTCTCATCGCCAGCATCGTTCCCACCGCGCGCTTTGCACAGCCCATCGGAGCGTTGATCATGTACCCGATGATCGGTATCTCGGGACTCTTTGCCCCAGTCGCGTCGTTGCCTCCCGCGCTCCGAGCAGTGGCAAGGGTTGTGCCGCTTACTTACACAGTGTCGCTCCTCGAAGGGATCTGGAAAGGCGACGCGTGGTCGGCTCACGTGGGCGACGTAGCGGCGCTGCTCGTCGTGTTTGTCATTTGCACGGCGCTCTCAGCGAAAGTGTTTCGTTGGGAGTAGCGAGGATTTCCGGAAGCGCTCTTCAACGCGATGTTTTTTCGCCTCCTCTGGACTATAATCCGCTCGACCTGCCCACTCTGTTCCAGGAGCCTTCATGAGAAATATCGTTATTCCACTGGCGCGCCTGATTCTTTGCGCTGTTCTTTTTCTGTCGTTTGGATTGCGAGCCGCCGCGCAGGAGACGCCGGCCGCGAAGAGCAGCGATGGGACGCCAGCATACAAGAATCCCGATCTGCCGATCGAGAAGCGAGTGGACGATCTGGTTTCGCGCATGACCCTGGAAGAAGAAGCATCGCAAATGGGATACACCTCCAAGCCGATCCCCCGGCTCGGGATTCCGTACTACAACTGGTGGAGCGAAGGCCTTCACGGTTTCGGCAGGGCGGGGCAAGCGACCGTGTTCCCGCAAGCCATCGGCGCAGCCGCCACGTGGGACGAGGCTTTGATCGAACGCACCGCCGAAGTGATTTCCACCGAGGGCCGCGCGAAATATGAGGAGGCAGTCGCAACGAATTACGTCGGAGCGAATCGTGGGCTCACGATCTGGTCGCCGAATATCAATATCTTTCGCGATCCTCGATGGGGACGCGGCCAGGAAACGTACGGCGAGGACCCGTTCCTGACGGGACGCCTGGGCACGGCGTTCGTCAAGGGGTTGCAGGGCGGCGATCCGCGTTATCTGAGGGCGGTTTCGACGCCGAAGCATTTTGCGGTGCACAGCGGCGCGGAGTTGCTGCGCCACGTCACCAACGTGGACGTTTCACCTCACGATCTGGAGGACACGGACCTGCCCGCGTTCCGCGAGACGGTGGTGGAAGGGAAGGCCGATTCGGTGATGTGCGCCTACAGCGCCGTCGACGGAAAGCCTGCGTGCGCCTCCGACCTGCTGCTTCAAGATCACTTGCGCGACGCGTGGCATTTCCAGGGTTACGTGGTGTCGGATTGCGGCGCCGTCGCCGACATCTGGGACAACCACCACTACGCGCCCGACAACGTTCATGCCATTGCCCTCGCGATCAAAACGGGCACCGACCTTTCGTGCGGCGAGGAATACAAGGATGTGCCCAAGGCCGTGCAGCAGGGACTGTTGAGCAAGGCGGACGTAGACAAAGCGGTCAAGCGACTGTTCACTGCGCGATTTCGACTGGGAATGTTCGACCCGCCCGATCGCGTGCCGTACGCGAAGACGCCGCTCACCGTAATCGATTCGCCGAACAATCGCGCGCTCGCGCTTCAGTCGGCACGGGAATCGATCGTGCTCCTGAAGAACGACAAGGGAACTTTGCCGCTGAGTTCGAGTGCGAAGACGATCGCAGTGATCGGGCCGGAGGCTAACCTCGTCGAATCCCTGGAGGGGAATTACAACGGCACGCCGACCGATCCGGTGACGCCGCTGATCGGCATCGAGCGCCGATTCGAAAAGCAAGCCACGATCCTGTACGCGCAGGGATCGAAGCTTGTCGACGAGATGCCTATACCGGTCCCGGCGACGGCTTTGCGGCCAGCCGGCGCGGCCGAGGACGCGTCGTCGATCGGAGGGCTAACCGGAGAATACTTCAACAACGCAAATCTCGAGGGCGCGCCCGCGGTAACGCGAACGGACCAAGCGATTCATTTCGACTGGTCTGGTCTCGATCCGATTCCAGGGCTCAAGGACGGTAAGTTTTCGGTGCGATGGACCGGCACGTTCACCCCTCCGGCGCCCGGTGACTACAAACTCGGAATCGATATTCCCGGCTGCTATCCGTGCAAAGATTCCGACGACTTTCGCCTGTATCTCGACGGCAGGCTTTTCGACCGACGGCCCACCACACCGGAACTGATGATTCCCGTTCGGCTTGGGGACGCGCGAGCTCATGAGATTCGATTGGAATATTCGCACACTCGTGGCGACACGAATCGCAATCTCTCGTTCGGCGGCGATGTGGCCGGCATCACGCTTGTGTGGGATCCACCCGCAGACGTCCTTCGCAACGAAGCCGTCGCGGCCGCGGCGAGGGCCGATGTCGTGGTGGTTTGTGTCGGCATCTCGCCTAACCTGGAGCGTGAAGAACACGAATGGATGCGTTTGGGAATGAGCATCCCCGGATTCTACGGCGGGGATCGCACGGACGTTGGTCTGCCGCAGCCGCAGCGGGAGTTGCTGCGAGCGGTGAGCGCGACAGGGAAACGGGTGATCGTCGTACTGCTGAGCGGCAGCGCAGTCGCTGTCGATCCCGGCGAAGCGAGCGCGATTCTAGCGGCTTGGTATCCTGGCGAAGAGGGTGGCACGGCCATCGCAGAGACGCTTGCGGGCGACAACAATCCGGCGGGACGTTTGCCGGTGACGTTCTACAAGTCGGTGGCCGATTTGCCGCCGTTTGACGACTATTCGATGCGCAACCGCACTTATCGATACTTCACCGGCCAGCCCTTGTTTTCATTCGGTTTCGGACTCAGCTATTCGCGATTCGCGTACAGCGGCCTCAAGCTCTCGTCGGCGGAGTTGAATGCCGGGTCGAGCCTCGACGTCGACGCGGACGTGCAGAACGCTAGCCAGCGCGACGGCGACGAAGTCGCCGAGGTATACATCACATTCCCTAAATCCGAGTCGGCGCCGATACATGCGCTTCGCGGATTTTCGCGGGTGCACGTAGCCGCCGGGCGGGCCTACCATCTCCACTTTTCGCTGATGCCACGCGACCTGAGTGAAGTGAACGAAGCGGGCGAGCACCTCATCGCGCCGGGCGAGTACACAATCTCGATTGGTGGCGGGCAACCCGGTTCCAGCTTGCCGATGGTGGAAGGTCACTTCACTATCACTGGAAGTCAAACCTTGTCCAAGTAGATCGCCGCGGATTGTAAACTCGCGGCGGGCAACTCGCCCGCACATGTCCTGGCTCGAACAGAAAATTCGCCGCTACGAGCACATGCGCTGGGCGCAGGAGCCCAACCGCCGAGTATTGCCGTTCACCTGGGGGCTCGAGTACATCGGCGGAAGTCCCTCTGAGGCGGACCCACGCGGGTTTCTCGATCGCTTTGTCGACGATACTCTCGCCAACAGCGACGAATGGTACGCGGCAACGCCCGCGAATGACTACGCGCTGGATGGCAACGTTCTCACTTTCACAAGCCAAATTGCGTCGCCGTGGCCTGACAACAATCGAGTCTACGGCCAACTCTTTCGCGCGCGTCAAACCGGGCCGGCGGTGGTTGTCCTGGCGCAGTGGAATGCGAGATGGGAAGAGCAGCAGGACATTTGCCGATGGCTGAAGCGACTCGGAATCACGGCGGTCAAGATGAGCCTGCCGTACCACGACCGGCGCGCAATTCCGGGCCATCCGCGCGGCGACCATCTCGTCGGTCCGAATATCGGGTTGACGCTTCAGGCGAATCGGCAGGCCGTTCTCGATGTGCGGCGCACTTTGCGGTGGCTTGAGCTCCAGGGCTACGACCGGCTCGGTATCCTGGGCACGAGTATTGGTTCCTCGATTGGGTTCGTCACGATGTGCCACGAGCCAGCGCTGCGCACGGGCGCGTTCCTGCACGTGGCGACGTACTACGGAGACGTTGTAGCGAACGGTATCACGACGTTGAACGTGTGGGAATCTTTGCAGACGAAAGTTTCGAAGGAGGACATTAGGCGCTATTGGTCGCCCATCAGCCCGTTTCCGTACATTTCGAAACTCGACGGAACGGGGAAGAAGATTCTTGCGATCAGCGGCCGTTACGACCCGACTTTCTGGCCAGAGTTTACGAATGCATTTTTGCGAGAGGCGCGGCGCGACGGGTTACAAATTGAGACTCTTTCGCTGCCGTGCGGGCACTACTCGCTGGGGGCGACCCCGTTCAAGTATGTGGTTGGGCTGCGGCTTGGGTTGTTTTTGTTTCAGTCTTTGGCTTTGACGCGAGCCGAAACTTCAAAGGCGTAACACAGAGGGCACTGAGAAAACACCAAGGACACCGAGAAAACCTGAAAATCCACCGCAGAGGCCCGCCAAAGGGATGGCGGGCAGGCGCACAGGGCGCTGAGAGAATCGAAAACTCTTCGTTAGAGCAGCTTGCTGAAGCTTTGGTTCGCAATCGCCTGAGCGACGGCTTCGATGTCTGGCGAGAGAGAGCGATCTGAGTCGACGGCTTTCGAGATCGCGCGGACAATATTGTAGGCCTTTCGCGCTTCAATCCCGGTCCGCAACGGAGTGAGCAAATCAATTCCCTGGCACGCGGCGAGAAGCTCGATAGCGAGAATATTTCGGAGGTTCGTCAGCATGGGCTGCAGGCGTCGTGCCGCGCCCATACCCATTGAAACGTAGTCTTCTTGATTGGCGGATGTTGGAATGGAATCGGTGGAATAGGGAACTGCGAGAGCTTTTGTCTCGCTTGCAAGGGCGGCTGCCGCCACTTGCAAGATCATAAACCCAGAATTGAGTCCGGCCTCAGGTACGAGGAACGCGGGGAGCTGGCTGGTTTGCGGATTGGTCATCTGCTCGATGCGGCGTTCGGAAATGCCGCCGAGCGTGGCGAGCGCAACAGCCAGTTGGTCAGCGGCCATCGCGAGCGCCTGCCCGTGAAAATTTCCGCCGCTAAGCACCTCTCCGGAGTCTCCTGCTGGGCCGGCGAAGACCAGGGGATTGTCGGTGGCGCTGTTCATCTCGATTGTGACGGTGAAGCGAACCTGCGCCAGCGCGTCGCGAGCGGCGCCGTGCACCTGCGGCGCGCAGCGAAGGCTGTACGGATCCTGCACACGTGGGTCCTTTTCAGCCGAGCGGTGCGATTCGCGAATTTGGCTTCCACGATTGAGCCGCTCGAGGTTTCGTGCCGTGGTGGCGTGACCTGGGTGCGGTCGAACATTCGCAATTCTTGCATCGAAGGCCGCAGGACTGCCTCGCAGCGCATCGAGCGAGAGCGCGGCGGAAACGTCCGCGGTATCGACGGCCGTCTCCGCTTCGCGAAGCGCGAGGGCCAGCAATGCAAGCATCGCCTGCGTCCCATTCAAAAGCGCGAGGCCTTCCTTCGCTTCTAGCGCAAGAGGCGCGATTCCAGCGCCTCGCATGGCTTCGTCGCCAGAAACCTTGCGGCCCTCGTAGATGGCCTCGCCTTCGCCAATCGCCACCCGTGCGAGATGCGCGAGAGGAGCTAAGTCACCCGAGGCGCCCACCGAACCCTGCGACGGAATCACCGGATGCACCTTGCGATTGAGCATGGCGCAGAGCGTTTCAGCCACTACCGGCCGCACGCCCGAAAAACCTTTTGCGATCGCGTTGGCCCGCAGTACAAGTATGGCGCGCGTCTCCGCCTCGCTGAGCGGCGCGCCTATGCCGCAGGCGTGACTGCGAACTAAATTCACTTGTAGCTGACGAATCTGATCGCGCGAGATTCGCACGGACGCCATTTTGCCGAAGCCGGTATTTACGCCGTAAACGGCGGTATTCGAATCGATCAGCCGTTCGATTACCGCTCGGGAGGCATTCATTCGCGCACGCGCCTCGACGGAAAGCTCCACTTCGGCGCGGTCGAATACCGCGGCATAAAGCTGATCGAGCGTCAAGTGCTCGCCGTCGAGTGCGATCTTCATTCGGAGGTTCTCACGGTATATGCGCCGCCTCGGACGCGGCTGTGTTGGAAAGGTCGTCATCGGCGGGGAAGTACTTCCTATATTTGTCCGGCAGCGATTTCGGCTTACCCGTGCGGTCGCAGATGACGTGAAGCGTTTCGCCGGTCGCGATCAATTCGCCGGAGACGGCGTTCAGGATTTCGTATCCGAATCTGACGGTGCGGCGGTGAGTTTCGGTGATGCGCGTGCGGATCGTAAGCTGATCATCAAATCGCGCCGGGCGCTTGTATCGGCACGAGGCCTCGGCGACGACGATGAAGCTGTCGTCCTCAATTTCCATTTGCTTGTACTCGAAGCCGAGCTGGCGGCAAAGTTCGACGCGACCGACTTCGAACCACGTGAAGTAATTCCCATAGTAGACGAAGCCCATCTGGTCGGTTTCCGCGTACCGCACGCGCACAGTTGTCTCGGCGTAGGGCGTCATCGGGCTCTAGTGTCCTGTCCATTTCGGGGTGCGTTTATCAAGAAACGCTGAAAGGCCCTCCCGAAAATCGTGTGTAGAGCGAATGTCAGCGTTTTCGCGAACGGCGTGCTCGATTTCCATGCGTAGCGCGTCCTCATCTTTCTTTAGTAGGAGGCGCTTCGTTCGGAAGATGCTCGTTGGGCTCGATTCGAGCAGGGAAGCCGCGAGTTCGCGGGCACGCTTGTCGAGTTTCTCGGGCTCAACAATTTCGGTAATCATGCCCAAACGGAACGCCTCGGACGCATCGATGATCCGACCGCTGAGGAGGAGATCGCGCGCCGTTTTTTCTCCCACCTGGCGCCGCAAAAACACCGAAACTAGCGCCGGAATAAAGCCGATCTTTACTTCGGTGTATCCGAACTTCGCTTCCGGAACGGCGATGGTGAAATCCGCGAGCGTAGCAATTCCGCACCCGCCAGCGATGGCTGGCCCGTTTACCGCTGATATCAACGGCTTTGGGAAACTGTAGATGCGGTAGAACATGTTGGCCATGCGCCGCGAATCTTCGAGGTGCTGTTGTGGCGATTGTTCGGCAATCGAGCGCAGGCCGTCCAGATCCATTCCCGCGCAGAAGGCTTTTCCTGCACCTGTGATGATGACAGCGCGGGCGGGGCCGGCGTCTGCTTCGCCAAGTGCCGCGACGAGGTCCCCGATCATCTGCGCCGAAATCGCGTTGCGCTTGTCAGGACGATTCAGCGTGATCGTGGCGACTTCGCCCGCGATTTCGTATTTCAGCGTTGTGTAGCTCATCGACGATTTGTTTGGTGCGTCCTCAGGCCATCTGCGGTAAATGGTTTCAGCGGCGTCAATTGAGTTTCGCGGTTTCCGTCGTCTGTGCGTAGCGCTCGCGCAACTCGTGAGTCATTGCGCACGCGACCGCGAGCGACTTCGTGTCGATGCCGGTGGAAACGCCGCGCGCCGCGAGAGTGGTCAGCACCACTTCCGTGGGAATATTACCCACAAGCGCGTCTCCTGCAAACGGGCATCCACCGAGTCCAGTGAGAGCGCTATCGAAGCGGCGGCAACCCGCCTCGTACGCTGCGAGAATCTTCTCGGCGGCGCTTTCGGGCCTACTGTGGAGGTGGACGCCGATTTCGACTCCAGCCACGCAATTCTTCGCAGTGGTGTACAAGCGCGCGACCTCCTCGGGTAATGCGGTGCCGACTGTATCCGCGAGAGAGACGGTTCGCACGCCGACATCCTTGAGCCAAACGAGAGTTTCTTCGACGATTTCCGGTCCCCACGGCTCATCGTAGGGAT
>Ga0073928_10000872_pt1 | contig 63076 bp, 52 predicted proteins | sample PaiPotPPA55metaG_FD_76969 | JGI IMG/M metagenome (GOLD analysis project Ga0073928, IMG submission 76969) | Iron sulfur acid spring bacterial and archeal communities from Banff, Canada, to study Microbial Dark Matter (Phase II) - Paint Pots PPA... ... | reverse complement strand
TGTTAGGCACGCCGCCAGCGTTGATTCTGAGCCAGGATCAAACTCTCGTTTGAAACCTGATGTCTGCCGACGGGTAGTTGGCAGACTGCCATCGCCGGGCTCGAAAGCCGGGATGGCGCCACCGTTCAGCCTTTGGTTTCTTTTTCTTGCGAAGAAAAAACAAAAGTTCACGGTGGTCTATCTTGTGAGATCGCTCGGACTAATGCCCGAATTCGTTTCTCACGACTGGCACGTTCAACCTAGTTGTCAAAGACCGAATCGCGGTCCGCCGAGGCGGCGCGAATTCAGTCCAGGCGAATTCTTTTATGTGAGCAAGCCCACAAGGAAGAATCCGACTGTCCTCGAAACTTTACAAACATACGTGCAGCGCAAAATCCTGTCAATCATCGCTTCCCACAGAATTTCCAGATGATTTCCACATCGGGAAAGAGTCCGGGCGCGAGAGCCGGAGAGCAGCCAGCCAAAAGCAGATTCCTCACGATAAGACCGTTCGGAACGACAAGGCCTTTTTTGGCTTCGTCGGACGACGAAGACCTTTGCACCTAAGGGCTTTGGGCTGGGGCGCTCGAATGCGCGCAACAGTATGGCCTTCCGTCGCGGGTAAAACGCCAAATTTCGGCGTTGCATTTTGCGCAGCCCGAGACGGAAGACAAAAAATTGAGAAAAGATCCTACGTTGGAGGTCCTTACTTTGAAGGTACCCTTCGGAAACTGTCTAGCTTTCCGAATCAAGTCCCGTGGCCGGGACGATTGAGAGCTATACGCCCTCTCTTAACATTGGATGCCGGACCGCGACGAGAGTTGCACAATATTTGCCCGGCTAGCCACACCACTCTCTCGGTGAATTGTTTATAGCAGATGAACGGGCGGAAGCGCAAGGGAAAGTTTACGAATTTGATTCGGGTCTGTCAGGCCCGCTTGCTTTCATCCAGCATGCGTTGTCGCAAAATGCTATTGGCGCGAGTCTGGTAGCCTTTGCCCCTCTTTTTAAGCCAGACGACAACGTCAGCGTCGAGTCGCATGGACACGGCCTGCTTGACGGGACGATAGAACCTGCCGCGAACGGCGTCCTTCCACGCGCTGGGAAGAAGTTCGGGGATGTCGGAGGTGTCGCTCTGGTCGTCGGGCATAGCAGCAAGCTCGCGCTTTTGCGGCGGAGTCAGCGTGGGTACTGGTAATCATTGCTCCCTTGCCTCTGTTTTCGATTTTCTAGTCGCCTTCGGCATAGCCTCTCCGTTCTGTACGAGTTGCTTTTCGGGCGGAAATAATCCGTATTGCGTCGTTCTCTTGGTCTGCCGTGTGCGCGACGAGTAGTCCGTTGTGTGCTCCGACGATGCCAATTGTTTGCCAGCGCGGTTCGCCGTGGAATCTAGCTGCAACGCACGGAAGGATCGGGCTCAACAGGCAGAAGCACCGCATCAGCCGAGAGCGCAAGGGGAATTTTCCGAAGTTGATTCGGCCGTGTCGTAGGCCTTGCCTATTGACAAGAAAATTCCTGAAATGAGAATTGAGTGGCGAGGCATCGAGCTTCGCTCGAATGGACAGCCGGAGGCGGCTGTCCCCACATACACCTTTCCTTTCCACAATCCGTTACGGGAATTCCAGGGTTACGAATTTCGCGGGCTTTGGGCCGGTATTTGTGATCGTGTGGGAGTAGTTGCCGGGGAGCCATTTCGAGTCTCCCGATTTGAAGTGTCCGGACATCGGGCCTTGCGGGCCGGAGGGCGAGTCGCTTTTGACGTCGCTGTGGATATCGAGATCGGTGACGGCTACGAGCAGGTGGGGGCCAGTGTGGTGGTGCATGGGGACGACGCCGCCGGGCTGGAGTTCGAATTCGGTGGCGCGGATGCCGTCTTTGACGAAGAGGACTTGCTTGGTGCCGTTTTGCAGGATGTCGAGGCCGCGGTCTTCGTCCCACTTGGCGTTCCCCTGAGCAGAGGAATTACGAAGAGCTTCGTCCTCGAGGATTTCGATGGTGACGTTGCGAAAGGGCTGGTCGGCGACGTTGCGCGCGATGTGGGCGAAGGTGGCGGGGGAGAAACGAGTTTCGCCGTCCTGGAGTTTGACGGTGACGGGAGGCTTGTCCTTGACGGCGTTGACGATTTCGGTGGCGCCGAGGGTGACATAGATGTAGTCATGACGGTGCCAGTGCATCAGGGTTTCGGCATGCGGGTCGACTTCGACGTTGAATACGCGGACGGATTTGTTTTCGAAGGTCAGATGGTGGTGAGGTTCGGCTGTGATTTCAACTTCGGGTGCCGTGGCTTGCGCGACCAACAGGGTTACGATGAAGCAGAATAGTAAGAAGATGGCATGGCGTTTCATGCGGCGAATTGTAGCACTGGATGAGATCGGCTTCGGCGGTCTCTTCGCTCCGCGTGCAAAACGGCTGCGCTCTGGATGGCACCGACAAGGATGGAAAATCGCAGGAAATCAAACTGCACTGTTACGTAGAATTGTCATTGGACGATCACAGGTTGAAGATGGAATTGGGGAAGTTACTGATTTTCCTTGGGATTGCGCTGGTTGTCGCCGGCCTCGCGGTGATGCTGCTGGGGCGGCTGCACCTGCCCATGGGACGGTTGCCGGGTGATTTTCTCTATCGCCGGAAAAATACGACGGTGTATTTTCCGCTGGCGACGTCGCTGCTGGTGAGCGTCGTGCTTACTATTTTTCTATACGTGGTGAGCCGATGGCGGCGGTAGGAGCACACCGCCATCGACACGGGGTCATCGAACACATCACCGGCGTTGCCCCACGTCCTGTTGCCCCGTCCTAAAGTGTCTTGCCAAGATCTTCCTCCGACTCTACTCTTTGATTAATTAATTTTCGGCTGCAAGGTGTTCCACAGCTCCGAATTTTGCAACCAACACATCCAACGCCGCCTCGCCGAAACGTCATGAAAGGTAAGCTAAGGAGATCTCGTCGTGTCACTTCCCCCGGTGTCATTTTCGCGGCTCGCCATTGTCCGACATACCTCGATCGCCAGCATCGTGCTGTGGTTTGTTGCGGCGAGTTCGATCTGCGCAGTTTCGCAGAATGTCCTCACCTTCCATAACAACAACGCTCGCACGGGAGCCAACTTTTCCGAAAGCATCCTTACTCTGAGCAACGTGAATTCGGCTTCGTTCGGGAAGCTGTTCACGTTGGCGGCGGATGGCCTGGTAGACGCTGAACCTCTGTATCTCTCGGCCGTGCCCATCCCGGGCAGCGGCACACACAACCTTCTTATTGTGGCAACGGAACATGACTCGGTTTACGCTTTCGACGCCGACACGGGGGCAAAGATCTGGCGCATCAGTACTCTAAAATCGGGCGAAACCACCTCTGATGACCGAGGTTGCGACCAGGTGACGCCGGAAATCGGAATCACTTCGACTCCTGTAATCAGCCGGCCAGCGGGATCGAACGGCGTGATCTACGTGGTCGCTATGTCGAAGGATTCTTCCGGCAACTATCATCAGCGGCTGCATGCGCTTAATGCCACGACTGGAGGCGAGCTTTTTAAGGGTCCGGTTGAGATTACGGCTAAGTATCCGGGGACTGGCGATAACAGCTCCGGCGGCTTCGTTGTCTTCGATCCGGCACAGTACAAAGAACGCTCGGGGTTGCTGCTGCTGAACGGCGAAGTCTATTTGACGTGGGGATCACACTGCGACATCCGGCCTTATACAGGTTGGATCATGGGCTACAACGCCACCACGCTCCAGCAGGAGACCGTGCTCAACGTCACACCGAACGGCAATGAAGGAGCTATCTGGGGGTCTGGCGCGGGGCTGATTGCGGACACTGCGGGCAACATCTTTTTTCTCGATGGCAATGGCAGCTTTGACAGTACTTTGAATTCGGACGGCTTTCCCGAGAGCGGCGATTACGGCAATGCTTTCATCCGGCTTACGACGAAGGGCGGACTCGCGGTTGCCGACTATTTTGAGATGGACGATGGGCAGAGTGAAAGTAACAACGACGTGGATCTCGGCTCGGGCGGAGCGATTTTGCTGAGTCCCATGAAAGATGCCTCGGGAAATACCTGGGATCTCGCGGCAGGTGCGGGCAAGGATTCCAACATTTATCTTGCAAATCGCAACTCGATGGGAAAGTTCAATTCGAGCAAGAATGGCAACTATCAGACGCTGTCAGGTGTTTTGCCGGGCGGGGTCTGGTCCATGCCGGCTTACTTCAACAACCGGCTGTATTACGGGCCGGTGGGGGGGACGATTCTCGCTTTTGAATTCAAGAATGCCAAGCTGATGGGCACACCGGTGGCAAAAACCACCACCAGCTTCGAATACCCCGGGGCGAATCCCAGCATCTCGTGCAATGCCGGCAAGAATGGCATTGTGTGGGCCGCGGAAAATACCAGTCCCGCCATCCTACACGCCTACAACGCTCTCAATTTGCAGGAGCTGTACAACACCAGCCAGGCCGCCAACGGACGCGATCAATTTGGCGCGGGCAATAAGTTCATTACGCCGCTGGTGATCCATGGCAAAGTCTACGTAGGAACGACCACCGGTGTCGGCGTCTTCGGACTGCTCTCCAGCGACGCTGTTGAGGCCGGTGGGGCTGCTGCGAATGGTGCGCAACCGCTCGACGAAACGAAGGCCGCCAGCCCACCGCCGCGTGCATCGCGGTGAGTCAGAGGGAAAAATCCCAGCTGGGCGCTACTGCGATGGGAGCCGGCAGGGCTGGCTCTCTTTAGCTGGATTCCTGCCAAAGCGACCGCGGACAATCTGTCCTCATCACTCTGAGCGCACTATAGTGGTCTCGTAGGCAATTTGGAGCGCGACGGCGCACTCCAAGTTCGACTAGGAGGTCTGCACGAAAAGCGATGCGCCTCGATTCTCCTTCTTCTTCCTGGTTCTCGCTGCCGCAATCATCCTGGCTTGCGGCTCTCCACACAATGTGCAGTCAATCTCTGTAATTCCCGCGACCGCCGATGCCAAGAATATCCTAGCGGTCAGGTACAGTTCGCGGCGGTGGGCCGTTACTCCTCGTCATCCTCGGCGGTTCCGATTGCGGTGACGTGGAGCACATGTAATCTCCCTGGTCCCAGCGAGATCACCGTCAACGCTCGAGGAGTGGCGCAGTGCAACCAGGAGCGTCGGGGACATACGTTGTGGAGGCTTCCGCACCCTTGAAGGTGAGAACGGGTTGCCTGACTCTGATGGCCTGCGGCGAGGCCGGCACGGACTGTTTCGATACCTCCGGCGTCGCCAAGCTTACCTGCCCTTGAGCACGGGCCCTGGGGGGGTTATCGCGGTAGTGCGGCAAGCCTGATAGACGCCCCTTCCTTTGCGCTTTGGAAACCAATCCTCGTAGCGCATAAACCGCACTCGACTATCCCGCACTAAACATTTTGCCTAGGCACAAGCGACTTATTTATCGGCCTTGACGAAGAACCATTGAGCTGCGCTCGATCGGACAGCCGAGGGCGGCTGTCCCCACGCAAGCATCTCAACGTCTCAGGCATAACGGAAGCCGCCTCCGTTTGGAAACGGACGCTGGGAAGGCTACACTGCACTCGACACATGTCCCTAACCGATCAACTTGGATTCCGATTCACACCGCCGGAGCGGCGCGTATGGACTGTCCGCGCTCTGGTGGCGGCGGTGCGGACGCACGTGGAGCGGGAGTATTCCGATGCGTGGGTGGAGGGCGAGATCTCGAACTTTCGCGCTCCGGATTCCGGTCATCTTTATTTCACGCTGAAAGATGGGAATGCGCAGATTCGGGTGGTGATGTTCAGTTCGAAGGCGCGGCTGCTGCGCTTTCGTCCCGCGGATGGGATGCAGGTGGTGGTGCGCGGGCGAGTGACGATTTATGAAGAGCGTGGCGAATTGCAGATTGCGGCAGAGTATTTGGAGCCCAAGGGCGCGGGAGGACTGCAGGTTGCGTTCGAGCAACTGAAGGCCAAGCTGGAGGCGGAAGGATTGTTTGCGGCGGAGCGGAAGAAGGCGATTCCGACGCTGCCGTCGCGGATTGGGATTGTGACGTCGCCGCAGGCAGCGGCCCTGCGCGACATCCTGAACATTCTGCAGAGACGCCATCACACCGTGAATGTAATGATCTATCCGGCGCAGGTGCAGGGCGATTCAGCAGCGGCTGAAGTCGCGAGCGGAGTGCGGTATTTCAATGAGAGCCGAGGCGATGCCGGCCGCAGCGTGGAAGTGATTATTGTGGGGCGCGGCGGAGGGTCGGCGGAGGACCTGGCGGCGTTCAACGATGAAGGGTTGGCGCGAGCTGTGGCGGCGTCGGAGATTCCTGTGATTTCGGCGGTGGGGCACGAGACCGACTTCACGATCGCGGATTTTGTTGCGGATTTGCGAGCGGCGACGCCTTCGGCGGCGGCGGAGTTGGTCATCCGCTCGCGAGTAGAAGTGGAGAATCAAGCGGAGGCGGTGCGGAAGCGACTGCTGCGGGCGATGGAGCGCCGGCTGCTGGAGGCGAGGCATGCGCTGACGGAGCGGGCGCAGCATGGGGCATTCGCGCGCATGCTGGACTTGATCCGACAGCGGCAGCAGAAGCTGGACGACCTGACATACCGGCTGGAGCGCGGCGAACGGCAGGGGCTGGAACAGATGCGGCGGAGATTGGAAATGGCATCAGCGGCGGTGCGCCATTACGATTTACGGCGAGTGCTGGCGGGAATCCGGGGAGGGCTTGAGGCAGCAACAGCAGCCATGGCCGCCGCAATGCGGAACCAATTGCTGGTGCATAAGGTCCGGCTTGAGCGCATGGGCCGGGCGCTCGAGACGCTTTCGCCGCTGGCGATTCTGGAACGCGGATATGCTTTGGTGTTTGATGGCGCAGGAGCCCTGGTCAAAGATGCCGGGCAGCTGAACGTGGGAGAAGAGATTTCGGCGCGGGTGGCACGAGGAGAGATTCGGGCTGTGGTGAAAAAAGCAAGCGCAGAGGGTGACGCCCCAAGCCGCATTCACAAGGACCATAACCAAGTTTCACCGTGAGCTGCCTCGTTGACTATATGAATCGCGTCACCGGCGGGCGATTGCACTCGCAAGTGTCAATGAGTGCTGTCGCGATTTTTTCACCAACTGACGCACAGTCCGGGTTGCCGACAAATGTTCGCCATTCGTGGATCGTGGGCGGCAGAGTCCAGCTCAGGGCAGGCCGTCGAAAAAGAGATAGACCGAGGCAATGCGACCGTCGCCGGGCGACGATAAAATCGGTTCCCGCGTAAGCTGGTGGCTTGCCGGGAGTGCCAGATACCCATCGAACCCGTCCGGCATCACCTAGTTCCTCGGGAGGGAAGAGGGGCTGATATTCGAAATCTGGATGTGTTGTTCTTATCACACCGGCAATACGATCAATCTCGTCACGGCCACGAAATATCCCGCCTTTGGGGTCATAGAATACTGCGTCTTCGTGAAAGATCTCGTCGATTGCAGCGCGACGACGCACGGGGTCATTTTCGCCAAATACGTCGCTCAGATTACGAAGCAGCAAGGTCGATATGCTGTAGGACATGGCTTGTCTCCTCTCGTCATCAGATCCCGAGGAAGGGAATCGGCCTCGCTGTCTAGATGCACGCATCCAAGGAAGGGTGCAGCAAGACGCGGTGTGCTGATTGTTCAAATTCATTGACTATCGCAATCAGGCGCGATTGCACTGACAAAGTCCAAAGGGCTAGTCTTTGCCACAGCAGTGCTTCGGCCGCGGCTTACCAACCTTTCATCACTGCTGCGGTTTTTTGTTCCGGCTAGCGATGAATTTGGGAAAAGAGATTTCAGGCGCGACTGGCGCGAGGAGAAATTCCGGCCATCGCGAGAGAAGCGAGCGCAGGCGTAGAAACCGTCAGCCAGAACACAAAACCGCAGCGGTAATGAAAGATTGGTAAAGCTTTTAAAGGTTCGAAGGCAAACTGTTCTGTATGGCCGCAAGTGTGACCTCAGCGGCTAAAGCCCGCGACAGAGTGGACCCCTGATCGCAGCGCTGAAGCGCCGCGGCATCCAAAATCTGCGTCAGCCGGAATCTGTGTCAGCGCCGGAATCCAGGTCAGCCAACATTCTTAGTCCTCGATACTCTCCGGCAGCGATGTCCAAGTGCAACCTCAGGTTGTTGGCGACGGGCTGAGGTAAAATACTTCCGCTTCACGAGTCATCGAATCGAAGATCAGTGAATCGAGGACTCACGAATCGAGAATCGCACATGCGAACCAAGAAGATGCTCCCTAAGCTGGTGTCAATTCCTCCGAAAATCGCCTTTCCTTCGCTCATCTTAATTGTGCTGCTCGGCCTGATGCTGCAGGCTGCTTCGTCGCCTGACGAGCGGGAGATTACCGATCCCAAGTCGGTTGAGTCCGCGTCGAATTCCGCGGCTGGGACGGTTCCCATCAGCGAGCTCTACTACACTCGCAGCGTGTCGGGAGCATCGTGGTCGCCGGATGACCGGCAAATCGTCTTCAGCACCAATCTGACGGGAAGACTGAACCTTTGGAAGGTGACGGCTTCGGGAGGATGGCCCATTCAGCTGGCGGAATCCGATGACCGTCAGCTCGGCGGAGTTTGGTCGCCCGATGGAAAGTGGATTGTCTATATGCAGGATGCGGGCGGGGGCGAGATCTTCGATTTGTATGCAGTGCCCGGCGACGGCGGCGCCCCCATCAATCTCACCAACACTCCGGAGGTATCGGAGACGAATCCGCGCTGGTCACCCGATGGCGGTACGATCGCGATTTCTGCCCGGCCCAAGGACTCTTCGAATTACGACATCACGCTGCTCGACTGGAAATCTCACCGGGAACGCAAGCTGACGAACGAGCAGACCAAGAACCGCGAGTGGGGCAATGTGGTTTGGAGCCCAGACGGCAAGACGATCTATGCCGATCGCTCTAACGCCGGACACACGGATTCTGACGTGTATCGTATTGACGCCGGCAGCGGTGGCCTGGAGAACCTGACGCCACACACGGGCGAGATCACAAATTCGGTTTCATCAGTCTCTGCCGATGGGCGGACTCTGTTGATTACTTCGAATGAAAAAGGCGGCTACGAAAACGTCGCGTTGGTCGACGTGGCTACGAAGAAATTAAGCTGGGTTACCAACCTGAAGTGGGAAGCAGAAGCAGGCAACTTCTCGCCGGATGGGAAAAGTTTCACCTACATGGTGAACGCAGACGGCAGGACCGATGTTTATCTGGCCGATCGCAAGAGTCTCCAGGCTGAAAAGTTAACTCTTCCGATTGGGATCAATTCCGCAGTTGGCACGCCCAGCGCCTTTTCCGCCTCGGGTGACCGGTTGCTGCTGTCGCATCAGAGTTCGACCCAACCTGCGGACTATTGGGTTTACGATGTGGCACGGCGGCAAGTGCAGCAGGTCACTTTCTCCGCTCTGGCTGCATTGAATCCGGCTCGGCTTCCCGCCTCGCAACTGGTGCACTACCGGACATTCGACGGGAAGATCATCAGCGCTTTCCTGTGGGTGCCTTTCAACTTGAAGCGTGACGGGAGCAATGCTGGGGTGGTTTTGCCGCACGGCGGTCCGACGGGCCAGACAGTCGATGCTTTCAGCAAGACGGCGGTGGCGCTGGCCTCGCGCGGATATGTGTGCATCGCTCCGAACGTGCGAGGCTCAACCGGCTATGGCATGGAATTTCAGAAAGCCAACTACAAGGATCTTGGAGGCGGCGATCTTCAGGACGAGGTGTACGCCGCGAAGTTTCTAGCCGCCACCGGTTTTGTCGATGCGAAGAAGATCGGCATCACCGGGGGATCCTATGGCGGATACATGGCGATGATCGCAATTGGACGGACGCCCGATGTGTGGGCCGCAGCTGTGGAACTCTTCGGCATTACCGACTGGCTGACCGAGCAGCAACACGAAGAACCGACGCTTCAGCAATATGATCAATCGCTGCTTGGCGATCCGGTGAAAGACCGCAAGGTTTACGAGGACGCTTCACCGATCAAGTACTTTAAGGACGCAAAGGCTCCGTTGCTGGTGCTGCAGGGCGCCAATGATATTCGCGATCCAAGCGAAGAGGCAGAGCAGGCAGTCACGCTTCTCAAACAGGCAGGCAAGGTCGTCGACGCACATTACTATCCGGACGAGGGTCACGGCTTCGCCAAGCGCGAGAATCAGATCGACGCGTTAAGGCGAACGGTAGAGTGGTTCGACCACTACCTGAAGAATCAACTTTGAACCTCATCTTGTTTTCTCCTTCGCCAGTTAGAATGTAGGGTTCTACACCTGAAAATTTGGAACCTGGGGAGATTCAGTGACGCAACTGATGGCGCCGTGGTGGAGAGTGTCGTTTACGGTGCTCGACATTCTGCTGGTGGCGCTGATCATCTACGAAGTGCTGGTGACGATCCGCGGAACGCGCGCCGCGCCGATGCTGGCGGGACTGGCGGCGGTGGCGGTGGCGTTTTATCTGGCGCGGATCGGGGAACTGGTTACGTTGAACTGGCTGGTGAGCCATCTGTTGCCCTACGTGGTGTTCGCGTTGATTGTGGTGTTTCAGTCGGAGATTCGCCACATGTTGTCGGACGTGGGGCGGCGGGTAAGCTTTCTGCGCGGATCGGCGGCGGGCGGGGATTCTTATGACGACATCGTGCTGGCGGCGAATCTGTTTTCGCAGCACCAGACGGGCGCGTTGATTGTGATTGAACGGGAGATTGGATTGCGGACGTACATCGAGAGCGGCGTGGCGATGGACGCAAAACTTTCCTACGACCTGCTGGCGACGATATTCCGGCCAAGCGCACCGCTGCACGATGGAGCGGTAATCATCCAAAAGGATCGATTGGCGGCGGCCGCATGTTTTCTACCGCTGTCTATGAATCCGGTGCTTTCGACGCAGATGGGAACGCGTCACCGGGCGGGCATTGGGATCACGGAGGAGACGGACGCGATCGCGGTGATTGTCTCGGAGGAAAACGGCGCGATCAGCATGGCGGTGGGCGGCAAGATCGAACGGGATTTAACCGCGGAGCAGTTGCGCGAGCGGTTAAGCAGTGAGCTGCGGCGGTATATGTCGCCGGTAACATTGCCGACGGTAGTGGCGCACAACGATGAGCTGGACGCAGGAGAGGATTCGCCATTGCGGGTGCGGGCGCAGGTGGGTACGGATGGAGACCCAGAGGCGGAAACGGAGCGCCCGCTATGATCGGTTTCTTGCGGCGCTGGGTGCTGCACAATTTCTGGCTGAAGGTTTTGTCGCTGCTGATCGCAACCGGCCTCTGGCTGGCGATTTCGCCGGATCAGGAGTTGGCGGAAGTGGCGGTGCGAGTACCCATTGAGTTTCAACACGTGCCGGCGCATTTGGAGATCAGTTCAATCACGATACCGGACGCGCAGATTCGGGTGCGCGGGCCGGAGCGATTGATCAGAAACCTGCGCTCGACGGACATACACGCAGAGCTTGAATTGGGTGACGTCAAGCCGGGCGAGCGCACCTTTGATTTGACTGCGCAGCAGATTCGCCTTGATCGCGAGCTGCATGTCGTGCAAGTAGTGCCTGGCCAGGTACATCTCGCCTTTGATATGCGGCTGACCCGGGAAGTGGAGATTCATGCGCGAGTGACGGGGAACTTTGTGCAAGGGGAACAGATCGGCAGAGTCCTGGTTGAACCGGAGACAGTCACGATTACCGGGCCGCGGCACCATGTGGAAACGGTGGACGCGGCGACTACCGATCCGGTAGACGCTTCAGGCACCAGGACGCAGGCGACTTTTGTGACCAACGTATACATTCCGGATCCCCTGGTACAGGTGGTGCAACCGGCGCCGGTGCGGGTGACGGTGATTATGGAAAAGAGTACGCCTGCGAACGGACGCTGAACGAATTTCGTAATTTATCGCTTCCGATTCCAACGTTGGACTCTTCTTATGAACCCACAACCCGCAAAATCTATGACTACTCAGATCAGACAACTATTTGGCACCGACGGGATACGCGGTATGGCGGGTGAATTTCCACTGACGACCGAGAGTACGTATGTGATCGGGCGTGCGCTGGGAGACGATCTGGTTCGTACCGTGGGAACCGCGCAGGCAGTGATGGGGCAGGACACGCGCGAATCTAGCGGGTGGATCGCGGATAGCGTGGCGGCGGGACTGGCATCGGCCGGAGTTGAAGTGCATAGCGCGGGCGTGATCACCACACCGGGAGTTGCTTACCTGGCGCGGTCGCGGGGGTTGGCGGCGGGCGTGGTGATTTCGGCATCGCACAATCCTTGGACGGATAACGGGATCAAAGTTTTCTCCAGAGACGGATTCAAGCTTACCGACCAGCGGGAGCTGGCGATTGAAAAAAATATCTTCGCGTTGTTGCAGAATCCCGCGGCGCAGGAACGGTCTTTGAAAACTGCTGCGCCTTCCCTTCCCGGAGAAGCGGGCCTGCGCAAGGCTTACATTCAGGCGTTGGCGGGCAGTGTCTCCTCTGACATGAGCAAGCTGCGAGTGCTGGTGGACTGCGCGAATGGAGCGGCCACGGCCGAAGCTCCGGAATTGTTTCGCAGCATGCGAGTCCAGGCAACCTTCATTCATGTGACGCCGGACGGAAGAAATATTAATGATGGCTGCGGAGCATTGCATCCGGAAACACTAGGCAGAACTTTAGCCGACGCGGGTGGACAGTTCGATCTCGGCGTGACTTTCGATGGCGATGCCGACCGTGCCCTGTTTTGCGACGGCACTGGACACGTTGTGAATGGAGATGGCGTATTGCTGCTGACCGCGCGCGATTTGAAAGCGCAACAGAAATTGAAGGGCGACACCGTGGTGGCGACGACCATGTCGAACATGGGCGTCGAGATTGCACTGAAAAAAGCAGGCATCCGCATGTTGCGGGCGAATGTGGGCGACAAATATGTTTTGGAAGAGATGCTCCGGACGGGTGCGACGCTGGGCGGTGAGCAGTCGGGGCACATTATTTTTCGCGATGGCGAAGCGACTACCGGCGATGGTTTGCTGACCGCATTGCGAGTAATGGATGTGATTGTGCGGAGCGAGCGCTCGCTGGCGGAGCTGGTGAGCGATCTGAAAGTGTTTCCGCAGAAGATTCAGAATGTGCGCGTGCGAGAGAAAATTGCCTTCACCGAGGTGCCTGGGGTGCAGCGCGCGATTGACGCTGCCGAGAACGAGTTGAATGGGAACGGAAGAGTCGTCGTCCGCTATTCAGGAACCGAGGCGCTGGCGCGGGTGATGGTGGAGGCGGAATCGGAAGAGAAGATGCAAACTCTGACGGCGAGCATCGCGGGCGCGATTCAGAAGGCAATTGGAATCTAAGGGTCGCACGAGGCAAATCCCTGGAACTAATCTCACTTATCGCACGTAATCACGTCTAAGAGGCTGAGTGGAAGTGTGCTTGCCTGGAGGAAAATTGTTATGAAACGCATGCGTATCGGATGTTTGTCGATCGAACGTTGGTTCCTGGTTCTGATTGTTGGCGGATTGTTTTGCTCATGGGCAGCGATGGCGGCGCGGGCAGACGAATGGTCGAAAACCTATAATCTCGCCGGCAAGCCCGATCTGCGAGTGGACACATCCGACGCAAACATTCACGTTTCTACCTGGGATCAAAACACAATCGAAGCCAGGGTGACGACGACGCGCTACAAGATCGGCGAGGGCGGCATCCGGATTGAAGAGCACCAGACGGGCGATTCGGTCGAAATCGAGGTGCGCTTCCCGCACTCTCACGGAATTACGATTGATTGGGGCCAGCATCGAGTAGAGGTAGAGATCCATATGCCGCGCGAGGGCAGGGTGGACCTGCGCACCGGCGACGGCAAGATCGACCTCGGCAACTTTAAGGGCGAGATGCAGTTGCGGAGTGGCGACGGCTCACAGGATCTCGATGGCGTGGACGGCAAACTCCGGGCCACAACCGGGGATGGGCACATCCGCGCCAACGGCCGTTTTGACGAGCTTGAACTGAAGACCGGCGACGGACGCGTGGATGCGCGAGCGAACGCCGGATCATCCCTGGCTATGGAGTGGAGACTGGAAAGCGGCGATGGCACGGTCACGCTGGAGGTTCCGGAAAACTTCGCGGCTGATGTGGATCTGCACACCGGCGATGGCCACATCGACCTGGACATGCCGGTCACCACCGAGGGCAAGATTCGAGAAAATGAAGTCCATGGCAAGCTGAACGGGGGCGGAAATCTGCTGGTGATTCATACGGGAGATGGGTCGATCCGCTTGAGGAAGAGTTAGGAGTACGCACTGGCGCTCCTTATCGCATCGTTCCAGAAACATAAAGTACGTTCGGTCTTCAGACGCGCTCGTCATTGGCCGGATTAAGGGCCTATACTTCTGAGTCGATAAGATATCTATTTTGGCGCGTATTCTGCTCCTGCAAGGTCATCTTCATGCGAAAGAAAGAGGATCTATGGCAATTCTGCGTTCTTGCGTCATTGCTCTCCTGCTCGCATCGTTTCTTTCTCCAGCCGACGCGCAACAGGCCACCGAGTCTGCTTCGAAACATGAACCGGCGCTGGAAGTAACTTCGATGGATCGAAGCGTGGACCCCTGCGCGGACTTCTTCAAGTATTCCTGTGGTGGGTGGATCAAGAACAATCCAATCCCCCCCGATCAATCGTCATGGGACACGTACTCGAAGATGCAGGATGAGAATCTGGGGAGGCTGCGCGGAATTCTGGAGGTTGCCGCGGCTGGCGATTCCAGCCGCAGCGCTGCGGAGCAGAAAATTGGTGATTACTTTTCTTCCTGCATGGATGAGAAAGCGATTGAGGCAAGTGGAACGGAGCCGCTGAAGGCGGATCTCGACCGAATCGCAAAGCTAGGGTCGAAGGCGGAGATCGCCGATGTGGCGGCGGCGATGATCGACGACAATGTTCTGTTTCGCTTCGATTCTTCCCAGGATTTCAGGGATGCTACGCAAGAAATCGCGGAAGCCGATGAGGGAGGACTAGGGCTGCCCGACCGAGATTACTACCTGAAAGACGATGCAAAGTCCGTCGAACTGCGCCATGCTTATCTGGCGCATGTGCAGAAGATGTTCGAGCTGCTGGGCGATTCTTCTCAGGCGGCGGCAGAGGCGCAGACCGTGATGCGGATCGAAACGGCACTCGCGAAAGGCTCGATGACGCGGGTGGAACGGCGAGATCCTAAGAAACTCGACCACAAGATGACCAGCGGCGAACTCGAGAAGATCACTCCAGATTTTCAGTGGCAGGGATATTTCGCCAAGGTTGGGCTGCCATCGCTGGCCTCGCTGAACGTAGTATCCCCGGGCTTCTTCAAGGCTTTGAATTTGGAGCTTGAAAAGGAAAACCTGGCGGACTGGAAGACTTACCTGCGCTGGCACCTGGCGCATGCGGATGCTCCGTTTCTCTCATCGGCGTTGGTGAACGAAAATTTTGCTTTCTATGGGAAGATTTTGCGCGGACAGCTGGAGCTACAGCCGCGATGGAAGCGCTGCACGGAAGGTGTGGATGGCGATCTCGGCGAAGCGCTGGGCCAAGTGTATGTGAAAAAGTATTTCAGCCCTGAGGCGAAACAGCAAGCATTGAAGATGGTGAGGGAGATCGACGCGACGATGGAACAGGACATCAACGCGCTGCCGTGGATGTCGGCGGCCACCAAGCAGCAGGCGCTAGCGAAGCTGCATGGAATGGCGAACAAAATCGGCTATCCCGACAAATGGCGCGATTACAGCAAGCTGGAAATCGTGCGCGGCGATGAACTCGGCAATGTTGAACGCGCGCGGAAATTTGAATTCGACCGGCAACTGGCGAAGATCGACAAGCCTGTCGATCGCGGGGAGTGGGATATGACTCCGCCGACGGTGAACGCATATTACAACCCCCAGATGAATGACATTAATTTCCCGGCGGGAGTGCTGCGGCCACCGGCCTTCGATCCTGAATCGGATGCGGCTCCGAATTATGGCGATACGGGAGGCACCATCGGTCACGAACTCACACACGGCTTCGACGACGAAGGCCGGCAGTTCGATTCACAGGGAAACCTGCGCGACTGGTGGACCGAGGAGGATGGCAAAGAGTTTGTAAAGCGGGCGAGCTGTATTTCAGATCAGTACTCGACGTACACGATTATTCACGACATCAAGATCAATGGGAAGCTGACTTTGGGCGAGGATGTTGCCGATTTGGGTGGGCTCATCCTGGCTTACATGGCGTGGAAGGACGACACCAAGGGAAAAAACCTTGAGCCGCTTGATGGGCTGACACCGGAGCAAAGATTCTTTGTGGGCTACGGGCAAAGCTGGTGCGGCGAAACGCGCGACGAGACGAAGCGTCTGCGCGCCACAGTGGATCCGCACTCTCCGGAAAAATACCGGACGAATGGAGTGGTCTCGAACATGCCGGAGTTCCAGGAGGCATTTCACTGCAAAACTGGATCGCCGATGGTAAATCAGAACCGCTGCAGGGTGTGGTAGGAACAACTACTCCAGTTCTTCTTTCGTGGGGTTGTAGAAGAATCGGAAGCGAAGCGCGAGATATGGTCCGCCAAATTCGGTAGGCAGCGGAGGGAATGGGTTCGAGCCGACGATGCCAGCCCAGGCGGCCCGATCCAGCGGAACGTCTCCGGAGGGGGCCACCAGCTTCATGCCCGCGACCTTGCCATCTTTAGTAATGGCAAATTCGATGACCAGGTTGCCGTGCTTCATTTGTGCGGACTCTGGAATGGCGTTGTACCAATTTATTTTCACATCGTGCAGCACTCGTTGCAGGTACGGGCCGAAATCTACGCCCTGAGTGTCACTGAGAACCTCGAGGTTGCCGAGTTGTCGGCCATGGGCCCCGGTGCCTAAACCAAAATCTCCGTTATCGCCCACGCTGCCTGATCCGCCCCGCTTCGCGGCCGCTTCGCGAGCCGCATCCTGAATGGCCGAACCTGCGGACATCGAACCGGAGTACTTGCTGAATTCATTGGCGACATTCGGCTTGGCTGGCGGTTGCAACTGCGCCATCTGCGGGTTGGCCTGGGACGGTTGCTGTTGGGCTGGCTGACTTTGCGCAACCGCGGGGGGAGCAGGCGCTTGCTGCGCCGTTGAAGGGCCGCTCAATCCAGGCCTTCCCGGAGGCGGTGTAGCCAGAGCTTTCCTCAGCTCCTTGGGATCAAGTTCGGGGTGCCGCGTCATGGCAGCCCGGTCTTTATCAGAAATGATGTTGCTGCTCGACTTGTGTGGCAGCTTCTGCAGGTCGGGCGGAAGTTCAAGATAGGTGAGGTCCTTGCCGTTGGACGCCATCTTCACCGCGACGACGGAGTGCCAGGGTATAAGTTTTTCCAACCACTCAATCTTATAAAGACACATTATGAGGACCAGGTGAACAATGACGGAAATCCATGCGGCCTCGCGGCGACGCGAGCGCGCGAGGTCGTCCTGCAACTGGATGAGCAGATGCGGCACGCGAGCATCGTCATTCAGATCGCGGTAGGCGGTTTCCCATCCCTGGGTGTCATACAAGCCAAGCTGTTCAGGCTGGGGCTTCTCGGAAGGAGCCACCGGATCCTGGAATGGAATTTGCGTGATGGGCATGAACGAATGTTGGAACTCGGCTTGTCCGTTAGACGCGGATCTCCCTCGCTAGTTACATCCACAGCCTTCCATTAGGATGACCCAGCGAATGGGTTCGGCCAAGTTACCTTTATTTTCGCATCTTTCGTGGGATTATGCTCACTCCCAAATGGCGCGGGACTTAGGTGTGTAAACATTTGTAAAAAAGCAACGATCGATGTTTCGTGATCGGCACTTAGTGGTCAGTATCATTAACAGGATTACCACCGGCCGGCAGCTCAGCCGCGGGCTTTGGCGATTCCTGCCAGGCCCACTTTGTTTCCATGATCGCGAATCGCAGCCACGATATCGAGGGCAACCGCGAGGGCTCGGCGGCCCTCTTCGAGGGGCACCATTGGGATGGAATGCTGCCGAATGGCCTGAAGAAACGCTTTCAATTCGGCGTGCAAAGGTTCCTCCGAAGTGACTGGCGCCCTGGCCATCTTGATCTGCGGATTGACGGTAGGAGCGCCCGATGCAGTTCCGTCGGTTCCAACGGCGAAGACGAGAACTTCCTGCCTTCCGTAGTCGACGGAGACATACTGGCGCGGTTGAAAGAAACGCAACTTGCGCACGCGCTCCGTGGAAACGCGGCTGGCAGTAAAATTGGCCACGCATCCGGATTCGAATTCCATCCGCACGTTGGCGATGTCGACTTTGCCGGAGAGAATGGGAAGTCCGACGGCGCGAACTTCTTTCACCGGAGAATTCGCGAACGACAGCACGATATCCAGGTCATGGATCATCAGATCCAGAACGACGTCGACATCGAGCGAGCGTGGAGTAAACACGCTCAGCCGATGTACTTCGAAGAACATGGGCTGAGTGAGGAGCGGAATCGTGGCGCGGACCGCGGGGTTGAAACGCTCGAGGTGTCCGGCTTGGGCAATGCGCTGATGAGTGGAGGCCAGTTCTACTAATTCATCCGCCTCGACCAGCGAGGCGGTCAACGGCTTTTCGATGAGAACGTCTACGCCCGCCTTCATGAGAGCGCGCGCCACTTCGAGGTGATGGATAGTAGGCACGGTCACCGACGCAGCACGAATTTCGCTGTGGGTGGTGAGCATCTGCTCGACTGAACCGAAGGCACGGCAACCAAACTCGCGCGCCACCGCATCGGCGCGGTCGAGATTAGGATCGACCACTCCTACCAATCGGACGGCTTCACCCTGCTGTTCCAGCTCCTGGTAGATTCGCGCATGATTGCGCCCGAAGACGCCCACACCGACGACTGCGACGGGGATCGGATTGTCAGAATGCAGGTAGGAACTCTCAGCTGGCCGGTTGCCAACAAGAACAACAAATTGTAAACGTAAAGCCGGGAAAGGGCATCTTGAATAGCGCCAAAGGACCTAAACTCATCTCATGCGAACCGTTGCGCTGCTCACCGTTTCCAACATCTTCATGACCTTCGCCTGGTATGGCCACCTGAAGTATCGCGACGTGCCCCTGTTTAAGGTGATCGTGATCAGTTGGATGATCGCTTTCTTCGAGTATTGCTTCCAGGTGCCTGCCAACCGCATCGGCTCCTACGAGTTCAGCGCGGCGCAACTCAAAACGATACAAGAGGTCATTACGCTGGCGGTTTTCTCCGTGTTTTCGGTCTTGTACTTGAAGCAGCCGGTGCGGTGGAACCATGCGGTGGGCTTCGCGATGATTGTGGCCGCGGTGGGAGTGATTTTCAAGCAGTGGTGAGACCCTTCTTAATTCCGGGCTCGGCCTTGCGCTTTCTTTAGGATGGCAATCTGTCCCGCGTGATACAGCTCGTGCTGCGCGACGCCGTGCAGCATGAAGTAAAAATCGTATTTCTTGCCGGGCACGCGGGCGCGGAGGCGAGTCTCAGGCAAGGACGCCACCCTTTTCACGAGTGCATCGTGCGCACGCCTGGCATGAGCGATGGCCTTGCGCCATGCGGCTTCCGTGGGTTTGGGAACGACGGGAAAATTTGCATCGCCTGTCAGCTGGACGGTCTCGCCGCCGATGCGTCGGAGAGCAGCAGCGTCCCATGCGGCAATGTGAAGCACAAGCTCCCAGATGCTGTGAACTTCGGGCACGGGCTTGGCCGCGGCTGTCGCTGCATCTACATCCTGCAGCAACTCAAGCACGGCGGGACCATGCCAGGCGTCTCCTTGGAATGCGCGGCGGAGCTGGTCGGCGATGAGGGAGGACTCGGGAGTTGGGGAGGGCATGTATTTCAATTTCCTTTCTTACTTACAAATATTAGCCCCCGGTTTGCGTGACGTTTCCAGAGTCAGGGGATCAATCTCAGGGGATCAGTCCGCCACCACGGCAATCGCAGCGGCATTTGCAAATTCGATAATTTTCTCTCCATCGAGCAGCAGGCATTTCTCCGCGTCAAGAGCGAGACAGGCAGCACCCGCGGCTTGCATGACTTCGATGGTCTTCACTCCGATCACGGGGACATCGAAGCGCATATCCTGATTGGGCTTGGCGATCTTCACCACGGTGAGTGCGCGACTGAGCGTGGAAGCGTCTCCGCGCAGCGAGCGCATGATTTGCCCGGCGCGTTCGATGGTGGCATCGGTGCCCTCCATGGCTTCGACGGCCACGCACGCGGACTCCGCAATCACCACAGTCTGGCCGATATCATGTTGCGCGAGCTGCCGCGCCACGGTGCGGCCATAGTCGATGTTCTTGCGTTCATGCTCAGCGGGAACCCTGTGCGTGAGCACTCCGGATTTCACCAGCAAGGGCTCGAGTAACCAGGTGGAATTCTCCAACGTGATCCCTTCCTGCGCGAGAACCTTCGCAATTGCTCCGAGCAAGCTATCGGTGTTGCGCGTGGTCAGCGAAAGCAAAAGCTTGGCCAGCCGCCAGTCCGGACGGATGGTAGAGAAAATTTGTTTGTGTTTTACCTGTCCCGCCATAATGGCGCGTGTCACGCCTTCCTGCTGGAAAGTCTTGATCAGTTCTGAAAACTCTCCCAGTGACAGCCAGTGAACCGAGGCTGCGCCGTGGTCATCAATCTCGGGAGCGGCTTCTTCCTTAATCGCGACGACGACCACCCCATATCCTGCGCCTCGCGCCGCGTCGAGCACGAGCAGGGGAAATTTGCCGTTGCCGGCGATGAGGCCGAGTTTTTCCTTTTGGGAGGGCACGAGGTGAGACCTCAACAGAAAGACGCGGAGTCAGTCTAGCACCCCGCCCTCACTGACCACCCCGACCTTCGTTAGTCCAATAAGCGGTAACGCCCTGTTTACAAGAATCAGGAGGTGCAGTACTCTGCCGCAACAGTCACGAGGTTGCCTTTTTTGGTCGGGCACCTCTTTATCGGGGGCGCTGGTATGACCTCACTCAGCAAGAACGCCAGAGTTGCAGGGCTCTTATACATTGTGGGCTCATTGGTGGCCGTCGTGCGCCTGATTTACATTCCCAACACCTTGATCGTGTCTGAGAACACGACTGCAACAGTCAACAATATTGCGAGGCACGAGTTGCTGTTCCGATTCGGAATTCTCAGCCAACTGCTCACTGGGGCCTTGTGGATATTCGTTACACTGGCTCTTTATCGTTTGTTTAAGGGAGTCGACCGGGGCCTTGCTGTGCTAATGGTGATCTTGGGCAGTTTGATGCAAGTCCCTATATTCTTCGTCAACTCGGTGAATGATGCCGCCGCCCTGCTGTTTGTTCGCGGCACCGATTTCCTGTCATTATTTGACAAGCCGCAGCGGGACGCCTTCGCTATGCTGTTCCTCAACCTTCACCACTACGGTGATCTGGCCAACGAGATATTTTGGGGGCTATGGCTCCTGCCCTTCGGGCTGTTGGTGTACAAATCGCGCTTCCTGCCGCGCGTTTTGGGTGCTTGGCTGATGATCGCATGCTTCGGTTACTTAGCGTCCAGCTTTACCGGGTTTCTGTTGCCAGCCTACGAAGACAAGGTGATCAATTACACCCAACCTCTCTTGCTGGCAGAGGTCGCAATCATGCTATGGCTGACAATCGTGGGCGCGAAGCAACGGCGCTCGGCCGCAGCATCTCCATAGCGCGCATGGACCGGATCCTGGCGTTCTCGACGGAAGGGTCGGCGCCTGATTCTTACTTAATCACTCCCCGCTCCGAGTCTTTGATGAAGCGAATCAGCATCTCAGCATCTTCGCCGCGATCTGGCTCGGCCGCCAGCTTTTCCAGCGCCTGCGAGGTGTTCCTCTTCGAAGCGAGCAGAATCTTGTAGGCGTGGTGAATTTTGCGGATGCGCTCCGCCGAAAAGCCGCGGCGCTCGAGTCCAACTTTATTCATTCCATAGGCGCGTGTGTTGCGCGCGGCCGAGGTCATCGAAAACGGCAGCACATCCTGCGTGATCGTGGTGCCTCCGCCGACATAAGCATGAGCGCCGATGCGCACGAATTGATGCACGGGGCACAGCGCACCGACTACAGCCCATTCTTCGACGGTTACATGCCCGCCCAGAGTTGCGCCATTTACCAGCATGCAGTGGTCGCCGATCACGCTGTCGTGTCCGATGTGAGCATAGGCCATGATCAGCGTGTGGCTGCCCACTTTCGTAAGGCCGCCGCCTTTCACGGTGCCGCGGCTAATGGTTACGGACTCGCGAATCTCGTTGTGGTCGCCGATCTCCAGCCGCGTGGGTTCGCCGTTGTAAGTAACATCCTGCGGCGCCATCCCGATGGCAGAAAAAGGAAAGAAAGTGTTATCCGCTCCAATGGTGGTGGGACCCTCGATGGCAACGTGCGACACCAGGCGACAGCCCTCTCCCAGTTCGACGCCGGGGCCGATCACGCAGTAAGGACCGACTTTACACGATGCCGGAACTTTCGCGCGCGGATCGATGATCGCCGTGGGATGAACATTCGTTGATGGAGTCATCGCATGTCAGAAAATGGATTCGCTGCCGGCGGACGCGCTTCCGCGGAGCTCCGGCTCATTCCGCAGGCGCGCCGTTATCCGCGTCGTTCGACCCCTCGGCGCGGCCGCGCAAGCTGTCGATCAGCTGGCACGACACGGTCGCTTCCGCTACGCGCTTGCCCGCGACATAGGCAACTCCATGCATCTTCGCGGCGGTCATGCGCGGAATGACGCGCCAGGCTTTGACTTCCACCTCGATGCGGAGCTGGTCGCCGGGGCTAACGGGGCGGCGAAACTTGGCGCGATCGATGCCGGTGAAGACCATCACTTTATTATTACGGTCTTCCACTTCGGTGAGCAGTAGCGCTCCGCCCGCCTGCGCAATGGCTTCCACGATCAGCACGCCGGGCATAATGGGCAATCCAGGAAAGTGGCCGTTGAAAAAAGGTTCGTTGATGGTGACGTTCTTGATGGCTACGATGCGTTCTTTGCGTTGCAACTCCAGCACCCGATCGATCAGCAGAAATGGGTAGCGGTGCGGCAGAATCTTAAGAATGTCGTGAATGTCCAGGGTCATCTTTGATGCGGCCGCCTCATTCACAGCGGGAGTGCTCTCCGTCATAGTTCATCCCAAGCAGCCTGAAGATTATACTGTACCGCGTCGCCCTGAGAGGCTAGCGGCACCTTAGCCCAGTGAGAGGACACAACGTGGCCGGCAAGAAGACAATACGATTCACAACTTTGCAGCGGCCCGCGGCGGCGGAACGCCTGCACTATTTCAAGCAACGTCAGGACCAGATGGTCCAAACGGTTTGCGAGTTGGTCGAAATTGAGTCTCCTAGCGACAACAAGCAGGCGGTTGATCGGATCGCCGCCTTTCTCGCGCCCAAGTTTGAAGCTCTCTGGGGACGGACGCAATTTCATCGCAGCAACGATTTCGGCGACAGTTTGCAAATCGACTTTGGCGGGCCGCGCAGTGCGCCGGCGGATCCCAAGCCAGTTCTGCTCCTCGGGCACTACGACACGGTTTATCCGCTCGGGACGCTTCGTGCGATGCCATGCAAAATCGAGAACGGGCGCCTGCGCGGGCCCGGCGTTCTCGATATGAAGTGCGGAATTGCACTGATGCTGCATGCCATCGAAGCGCTACAAGCGTGGCACGGAGCACTGCCGCGCCCGGTCACGGTGTTTCTGGTGTCCGATGAGGAAGTTGGCAGCCGTTCTTCGCGCAAGATCACCGAAGCGTTGGCGAAGAAGTCCGCTGGAGTTTTGGTGCTGGAGCCTGCCGCCGGACTTCGAGGAGCCGTGAAAACTGCGCGCAAGGGAGTTGGAGAGTACACGCTGCGGGTGAAAGGCGTGGCTGCGCATGCGGGGCTTGATCCGGGCAAAGGTCACAGCGCCATTCTTGAATTGGCGCGGCAGATTGCGGTCATCGCAAAGCTGAATAATTTGCGCCAGGGCTTGTCGGTAAATCCGGGTGTGATCGAAGGCGGAACGCGAACGAATGTGATCGCAGCCGAAGCGTCTCTAGGGATCGATGTGCGCATCAAGAGGGCGAAACAGGCATCCGGCATCGACCGCAAGCTGCGCTCTCTCAAACCGTTCGACAAGCGATGCAAACTCGAGATGACGGGCGGCATCAATCGTATGCCGATGGAGCGAACCTCGGGAGTGGCGTCGCTGTATAAGAAAGCACAAGAGATCGCGCGGCAAGTGGGATGGAACTTGGAGGAAGCTGCAGTAGGTGGTGGCTCCGACGGAAACTTCACCGCGGGCATGGGAATCCCAACGCTCGACGGCCTGGGCGGAGTGGGCGAAGGCGCACACGCGGTGCACGAATACATTGTGATTTCCCAATTGCCGCGAAGGGCGTTGCTGTTGGCGGGGATGATCGAAGGCGTCTGACTCCGGAGTAAGCTCAATGCTCAAGTTCATGGTTGTGCTTTACAAGCGTCCGGGCATGAGCAGCGAAAGCTTTCGGCCCTATTTGCGGGAGGTTCACGGGCCTCTCGCGAAAAGCCTTCCTGGCTTGAGGAAATATGTGCAGAATTTTGTGCACGCCGATCCGAAGCGAACCCCACCGGATTGGGATGCCGTGATCGAGCTATATTTCGATGACTGGGCGAGGATGGAGGCTGCATGGGCGAGCCCGAAAGGCGCTGCTTCGGACGCTGACTTGCCTGCCTTCGTCGACCTGAGCCGTACAACGTGGTCGGTGGTTGACGAGGCCGTCACGGTGTTGCCGTGAAGACCAGGAAGTAATCCATCTTGTCATCCTTCACGAAATCATACTGATTGAGCAAGCGATAGCCCGCCTGAGCGGCCTCATGGAGGACGATGTCGCGTCCCACACCATGGTCTTCGCCATTTCCGTTGCGGTCGATGATGCCAACCTTCGCCCCGGGACGCAGTGCCGCTCGCAGTTTTTGCAATAGAGCAACTGGCTCGGCAACCTCGTGATAGGTCTTCAGCAGCAGCACCGAATCGACGGAAGCGGCGGGAAGAAGTGGGTCATCGGCTTTACCGAGGATCGTCTTCACGTTTCGCAGCTGCTCTTTCCGCGCTCGGTCGGCGATATACCGGATCGACTCCGGGTTGATATCTACGGCATACACGATGCCGCCTTGGCCAACGCGCTCGGCCGCCCGCACCGTGAACCAGCCTGAGCCGGCTCCGATATCGGCAACTGACTTTCCGGAGGTCACTCCCAAAATGTCCATGACACGATTGATTTGCAGCCGTTTATCACGGCCGTGGGAATCGAAGATCGAGAGATCTCCTGTGTAGGGCTCGCTGGTCTTGCGGCGGTCAACCGGCGCGGCTGGAGCCTGAGTTGAGCCTTGATTGACGGCGAATAAAAGATTGACGGCGAATAAAACAGTTTGGCAAGTAATGAGAATGGCCAGTATGAGGGCACTACGTTTAACCATTCCAGCCTCCAAAGACTTTCTTCCAAGGATAGACTTCAAGGGTGTGCCTTTGTAAGCACCGAAATTTTGACTCCGAAGTTGGCATAGCCTAGACTTTTGATAGTAGCTTGGCCGGGTGGCTTTTCTGATCGTGCCGGCCCTCTGGAGGGGTTATGGGTGAGGGTCTTTTTCAGCCCTTGCATTTACTGCTGATCATCGCGATCATTCTTCTAATCTTCGGCACCAGTAAGTTTGCCGCGCTGGGCAAGGGTATGGGAGAAGGCATCCGTAACTTCAAGGCCTCGATGAAAGTACCGGAAGAAGATAAGAAAGAGAAAAAAGAAGAAGAGAAGAAGTCGTAGTTCGCGGCGCACCTAGCTTGAAGGTCTGGGTGGGGACTATCGGGCTGTAGTCGCCCCCGGCCGAAGAAAGACACTCCACGCCTCACATCGCTCCTTGCCCGCGTAACATCGCGTAAACCCGCGACACCGGCAGACCCACCACATTGCTATAGTCGCCGTCGATTCGCAGGATCCAGCGCGAAGCTTGGCCCTGGATCGCGTAAGCTCCGGCTTTGTCCATAGGCTCGCCGGTTGCAACATAGTCGCGGATCTCGTCATCCGAGATCCTGCTCATTGAGACTCGCGTGATCTCGGAGGCGGTGTTCGATTCCCGGTCCGTGCTCGATCCCCGGTCGGCAACCGGACTTACTAAACAAATTCCGGTGATCACAGTGTGTGTGCGCCCTGACAACAACCGCAACATGCGGGCGGCATCTTTACCGTCGTTAGGCTTGCCGAGGAACATGTCATCCACTACGACGATCGTATCCGCGCCGAGGACAAAATTCTGTGGTTGATTTTGAAAAACCGCCAGAGCTTTTTCGCGCGCTAACCGCTCGGCGCAGTCTCGCGGGGATTCGCCCGAGCGTGGCGCCTCATTAATATTCGCAGGCTGCACCGAGAACTTGATCCCGGCATTGGCCAATAACTCCTGGCGGCGTGGCGAGGCAGAGGCGAGAACGAGCATCAGTCTGATTTTAAGCGAAACAAGGTCGGTTCGATGGCAGCAAGGACTACCGGCTTCCCACTACCCCGCGAACCGATTCGATGAGCTTGGCGGAATCGTAGCCGATGCCGTCTTTGAAGACGGTTTCCACGTTCTCGATGTCCTCGATCGTCGTCGATGGATCGCCTTTGATTACGACCAGGTCGGCCTGCTTTCCCGGAGCGACCGTGCCGATACGATCCAGTTCGCCTAAGTATTGCGCCCCGTTCGCGGTTGCAATGTGAATTGCTTCCAGCGGCGCGAAGCCGGCTTCCACGAGCAACTCGACCTCGCGCTGATCTCCGAAGCCCGCGATTACGCCTCCCATGCCAGTTGGGTCGAGACCTGCAAGCAGCAAGCCGCCGGCTTGCGCGAAGGCGTGCTCGAACTCCATTTCCTTCTTGAAGGCGGCCGGCCAGGGTGAACCGTTGCTATCGTAGCGTTTGCGGATAAGTTCGGTATCGCCGGCACGCACTTTATTGGTCAGCAGCGCACTGCGCGCGTCGAGGGCCAGAGCGTTAAGAACACGCTGCTGGATCGTGGGCCGGCCGGGCACGATCATTTCAAACACAGGGAGCGTGGATGTGACGGCTACGTGGTGCTGGACTAGATCGACAATCGTGTCGTGCAGCGGGCCGTTCCCTACATCCAGCTTCGAAATCAACGCATAGTCAGATTTCTCGGGACACTCGCCAGGCTTTTTCCAGGGATAGAATTCGGTGTCCACCAGCAAACCGTGCTCCAGATCATCGATCCCAATCGAGGCAGCCTCGCGAAAACCGATCGAACACAGATGTCCCGTAACTTTGGCGCCGCGCTTGTGAGCCGCAGCCACAGCGGCGGAAAGCTCCGCCGGCGTAATGAACATATACGCCTTGAAATTGTCGACACCCTCGTCTAACCAGAAATTTACAGTCTTGGTTGCATCGTCAGGCCCGGTGAGCTGGTGCATTTGCACTGCGAAAGTGCCGGGGCCTTCCAGATAAGGTCCGGTGACGTGGATCTTCGGACCGGGCGTTTCGCCCTTATCGATCTGTTTCTTGAGCTCGAGATCGGTGTAAGGCTCGAGCGCGCCTGTGGTGCGGATGGTCGTCACGCCGCCGGCCAGATACAAGCGCGGAAAACTGAAGGCCATCTCGCCGAAGATGGCGTCGCCCATCGGATAAAACATGTGGTCGTGCATGCCGACGAGGCCGGGGATGACGCTATAGCCGTGCAGATCGAGCGTCCGCGCGTCTTTGGGTATGTTCGCTGACGCGGCATCGGAAACCGACTGGATCTTCCCCTGGCTGAGAATGATGGTTTGATCTTCGCGCGCCGGCGCGCCGGTGCCATCGATTAGGCGCACATGGGTGAGAGCGATGACCGGAGCATCCACTTTCACGAAGCTGCGCACCTGGGGCGACAGAGTTTGAGCTACGAGGGCACCGGGGGACGCCACCACCAGCAGAATCGCAACAACCAGTTTTCGCATGGTTCTTCCTTCCATCACTACAGGGCAGGATTCTACCGAAGAAAACAGAAGCGCGCGCGGAAAGATCAAAAGCCCGTCTTAACGGCGGCAACCGAGAAAGTGCCTTCTGACTGCTAAAATCAAAGTTTAGCCTCTTCCTATGGACGCCGCGTTCCTCCGCAACTTTGCGATCATCGCGCATATCGACCACGGTAAATCCACGCTGGCGGATCGCCTGCTCGAGCTAACGGGATCGCTGACGGCGCGCGAGATGCAGGCGCAGGTGCTCGACTCCATGGACCTGGAGCGCGAACGCGGCATTACCATCAAGGCCCATGCCGTGCGCATGATGTATACGGCGCATGACGGACAGATTTATCAGCTTAATTTGATCGATACGCCCGGTCATGTCGACTTTTCTTATGAGGTCTCGCGCGCTTTGGCCTCGTGTGAAGGCGCGCTGCTGGTGGTCGACGCGTCGCAGGGAGTTGAAGCGCAAACCCTCGCAAACTCTTATCTCGCCATCAACCACGGACTCGAAATCATTCCCGTCATCAACAAGATCGATCTGCAAAGCGCTGACGTTCCCCGCACGAAAGAAATGATCGAGGGTGCGGTCGGGCTTGACGCTTCCGATGCCGTACTCGTCAGCGCGAAGACCGGTCAGGGCGTGCCCGATGTGCTCGAAGCGATTGTCAAGCGCGTGCCTGCGCCGAAAGGCAATCCGGACAACCGGCTGCAGGCGCTGATCTTCGATTCGTGGTTCGACGCTTATCGCGGAGTCGTGGTGCTGGCTCGCGTCTTCCAGGGAACACTGCGCAAGGGACAGAGAATTCGCCTGTGGTCGAATGGCACCACGTTCGACGCCGAGACTCTGGGCGTGCTCACGCCCAAGCCGGTGGAAATTGAAGAACTCAAAGCGGGCGAAGTGGGATTCCTGATTGCGAATATCAAGAATGTTGCCGACACGAAAATCGGCGATACCATTACCGATGATGCCAATCCGGCCTTCGAAGCGCTTCCCGGCTTTGAAGAGATCAAGCCCATGGTATTCGCCGGCCTCTATACAGTCGATGCCCACGAGCATACGCGGCTGCGCGAAGCGCTCGAAAAGTTGCGCTTGAATGATTCCTCGTTCTTCTTCGAACCGGAGAGTTCGGTTGCGTTGGGTTTCGGCTTCCGCTGCGGCTTCCTCGGATTGCTGCACATGGAGATAATCCAGGAGCGCCTGGAACGAGAGTTCGCGCTCGAACTGATCACCACCGCCCCCGGCGTGCGCTACAAGATCACCAAAACCGACGGCGTGTTGATTGAAGTGGACAATCCTTCGCGCTGGCCCGATCCGAGCGAAATCGCCAAAGTGGAAGAGCCGGTGATTCTCGCTACCATTCTCACCAACGAAGAGTATGTCGGCGGAATTCTGAAACTGGTGGAAGACAAGCGCGGCAAGCAGAAGACCTTCGAGTACGTCAGCTCGTCGCGCGTGATGTTGCACTATGAGCTACCGCTGAATGAAATCGTGCTCGATTTTTACGATCGCCTGAAGTCGGTCTCGCGCGGCTACGCTTCGCTCGACTATCACCTCGCCGACTACTGGGAATCGCCCATGGTGAAGCTCGACATCCTGGTTGCGGGCGAGCCGGTGGACGCGCTCTCGATTATTGTTCATCGCGATTTCGCCTATGATCGCGGCAAACTGCTGGTCCACAAAATGAGGGAACTCATCCCCCGGCAGATGTTCGAGGTGGCGATTCAGGCATCGATCGGTGCGAAAATCATCGCCCGCGAAACCGTATCGGCTATACGGAAAAATGTGATCGCCAAGTGCTACGGCGGGGACATTTCGCGCAAGCGCAAGCTACTGGAGAAGCAGAAGGAAGGCAAAAAACGAATGAAGCGGATCGGTCGCGTCGATATCCCGCAGGAGGCTTTCCTGGCTGTGTTGAAGGTGGGCGAGGACAGTAATTAACCGCTTTTGCGTTGCAGATCACCATCAGCTTTGGGGGCCTGTTTCAGGGCATTCTGCGATCTGGTATGACCACGGAAATCGCAAGGCCAGAACCGCAAAATGTGCAAATCTACAAATCGGGAATTGGGCGACTTTGGCTGAGTTTTTCTTGTGTTAATGCGGAGTGAATTATATAACTGGTTACTATTCAGGGTCTTAGGCGGCAGAAGAGATTGTAAAGTTATTTCTATCTGGGTTGCATACCGCTAGATTTTGTGGTCGTCGCCACCAATTCCACAAGCTTTTCCACAGCATCGCATCCTTTGTGCAAGTCACAGCAGCTAAGGTATTTACCAGCCACAACTACGGTAATTCCTGTAGCCCGGAAGATTACTCCTCGGGCGCCAATCCACCTTCGACGAGGGTCTCGAATCTGGTGCAATTCTTAAGGAAGGCCAAATTGATTCTGCCGATCGGGCCGTTACGCTGCTTGCCAATAATGATCTCGGCTTTGCCCTGCAGGTCAGGATCGTCCTGCTTGTAAACTTCTTCGCGAAAGATGAACATAACGAGGTCCGCATCCTGCTCGATGGAGCCGGACTCGCGCAGATCGGCGAGTTGCGGACGGTGGTCGCCGCCGCGGCTTTCTGGTGCGCGGCTCAACTGAGAGAGCGCAATCACCGGCACGCTAAGTTCCTTGGCCAGAGCTTTCAGCCCGCGCGAAATTGCCGAGACTTCCTGCGTGCGGTTTTCGTAGCGTTTGCTGCCACCCGACATGAGTTGCAGATAGTCCACGATAATCAGGTCGAGTTGGCCTTGCGATTGCTTCAGCCGACGTGCTTTGGCGCGCATTTCGCTCAGTCCGATGCCGGGCGTGTCGTCGATGAAAATGGGTGCATGGGCCAACTGCTCCATGGCGCGGATCACTTTGCGCGTATCGTCCTGCCACAGCGAACCGGTGCGCATTTTGTGCGCGTCCACTTTGGCTTGCGAACATAGCAGACGCATCAACAACGCCTCGCGCGACATTTCCAGCGAAAAAACTCCAACCACCTGCTGATCCTCAACCGCGGCGTTCTCGGCTATGTTCATGGCAAATGCGGTCTTGCCCATGGAAGGCCGCGCGGCGATGATAACGAGGTCGGAACGCTGCAACCCGCTCGTCAATTCATCGAGGTCCGTGTAGTGCGTGGCCAATCCCGTAATGCGCTGGCCGCGTTGCAGAAGAGCATCGACAGATCCGAACGATTCGCGGACAATTTCCTGCACTCCCATGAAGCCTCGACCGATACGCTTCTCCGAAAGAGAAAAGATAGCGGCCTCGCAATCGTTGAGCACTTCCTCGGCCGCATCGGATTGATCGGCGGCGCGCGCAATCGCTGTGTTGGCCGCATGAATCAATCCACGCAGCAATGCCTTATCGCGGACGATCTTTACGTAATGCTCGATGCTGGGCCGGTCCGGGACGCCATGGAGCAGGCTCGACACATAACCCACATCGCCGATAGGCTGCAGATCCTTGTGCCGATCGAGCTCCTCGATCAGCGTAATCAAGTCGATCGGCCGCGAAGACTCCGCCAGATCGACCATGCGGCTATAGATGCGCCGATGGGAATCGAGCGAGAAATCCTCGATGCGAAGATGCTCCGCCGCCTGGTTATAAGCAAAGTTATCGAGCAGGATCGCGCCCAGGATCGAGCGCTCGGCTTCTACGTTTGCGGGAAGAGTACTGATGCTGTAGTCGGTGGTAGCCATGGCTCGTACAACACTCTGGCCTATTCTCCCCATCAGGATAAGCGAAGACAAAGCGAAACGCCAAATGAATTGTGAACAAGCTGTGAAGCCTGGCGATATACTGTGGAAACCCTGCGAAAAACCTGGCGATTACTTCGAGAGGACTTCGCTGCTCGTCAGCCGCCAGAGGGAACTGTCCATGTATTTTCGAATCGCGTATTTTCGAATCGCCGCTCGGCTCACAACCGTGCTGGCGATTCCGCTCCTGACGATTCCCCTATCGAGCGCGCAGGACGCCGGCCTCTTGCGCCACTTCGCTTACGATCAAACAGCACCACTCGATATTGAAGAAGCGGCGGTCGAACATCGCGGCGACATCTCGATCCACGATATTTCATACGCGAGCCCGAAGGGCGGTCGTGTGCCCGCGTATCTTGTCGTCCCAAGAGGTAAAGGTCCTTTTGCAGCCGTGATCTGGGGACACTGGTACATGGAAGGCTCAGCCTTCCGCAACCGCAAAGAGTTTCTCGACGAAGCCGTAGTGCTCGCCCGCGCTGGAGTAGTGTCCTTGCTGCCCGACGGTCCAATCGCACGTCCCGGTCATGTCGAAAACAAGAGCCAGTTGAATGACCAGGGGCCCGCTGAATTGGTTCAGTCGATCGTTGATATGCGACGCGGCGCCGACCTGCTGTTGGCCAGTAGCGATGTGGACTCGAAGCGCCTTGCCTACATAGGGCACAGTTACAACGCGCGAGTCGGCGGATTTCTCAGCGGCATCGACCGGCGCTTCAAGGCTTTCGTTCTCATGGCGGGAAATCTGTCGCATGCAGTCGACATGAGATCAAAGGAGTTTCAGGATTACCGGCAAGAGGTGGGTCCGGCGAAGTTCGACGCCTATGCGGCTAAGCATTCGTGGCTCGATACCGAAAAATATGTTTGTCACGCCGCCCCGGCAACCGTGTTTCTGCAGTATGCCAGCCGTGAAGACTTTCTCAATCCCGAGCGCGCAAAAGAATATGCTGCCGTGGTCAGCGAACCGAAGAAACTGAAAATCTACGACGCGCCGCATGCGTTGAACGCCGAGGCCCGCCGCGACCGTATCACATTTCTGGCTGAGCTACTCCATTTCAAGCCGCCCGATCCGGCCTTGATTGCCGGCGTGCCGGACCTTATACAACCTCCCGACCCGCCGAGCCCATAACCAACCCCCACCAACGCCGTCTGCAAAACAAATGCGGCCCAGGCCAGCCACCCGAGCCGCATCGTTCGTGGATCTCTCGCCTTGCTTTCTCGCTGCTTAGGGACAGCGAGACGACGGTACCGGTCCGACAGCGCTCCCAGGGAGTGCCACTTTTACCAGTGCTGGCTGAGCGCCGTGATTCGAAGAATCAAGTCCGCACAGCCTCTGCGGTGGCCAGCGGCCCAACCCGTTCAAAGAGCGGGGGAGGAGGCCGCAATGCCCGGGCAACCGGCACGCACTCGCGCGCGTTTCCGAATGTCCCCTGGCAATTCACCCTCGAGAATTGCCAGCTGCCACCGGCGTCACCGCAATCATCGTTCAGCAAGCCGGAAGAGTTCTCACGTATTCGCTGAATTCACTCTGCGTCAGAACGTTGCATGCCGCAACGGCAAAACATTTCGCGCTTGTGCAGAAGCTGTGGACGATGAGAGTTCCCTGTGGAAGACTGAGGAAATCTGCGGAACAATTGGGAGAAACAGTCACCGAGACACATCGCGAGAAAGTGACCAAGAGTTCAATAACTTAGACGCTGTGAAGGAATTAGGCGCCCGAAAGAAAATCTGACCGTCGTGGCGCAACCGAAAGCTATCCCGCCGCTAGCCATCCTTCGACTCCGCGGAACGATTCGCTTTCGCGAATCGCTCTGCTCAGGATGACAAAGCTAGTCCCTTACGCCATCCATAAACGCGCGCAGCTTGCGCGAGCGCGACGGATGGCGCAGTTTGCGCAGGGCCTTGGCTTCGATCTGGCGGATGCGTTCGCGGGTTACGGCGAACGATTGGCCGACTTCTTCCAGAGTATGCTCGCTGCCGTCTTCGAGGCCAAAGCGCATCTTGATTACTTTCTCTTCGCGCGGGGTGAGCGTGCGCAGGACCTGTCCGGTCTGGTCCTTGAGGTTCACGTTGATCACGGCTTCGGCGGGCGAGACTACGGCGCGGTCTTCAATGAAGTCGCCGAGATGCGAATCTTCTTCTTCTCCGATTGGAGTTTCGAGCGAGATTGGTTCCTGCGCGATCTTGAGAACTTTCCGCACTTTCGCGACGGGGATATCCATTCTCTTCGCGATTTCTTCCGACGTAGGCTCGCGTCCGAGCTCCTGCACCAACTGCCGCGACGTGCGGATCAGCTTGTTGATGGTTTCGATCATGTGCACGGGGATGCGAATCGTACGCGCCTGATCAGCAATGGCACGAGTAATCGCCTGCCGAATCCACCACGTGGCATAAGTTGAAAACTTATATCCGCGGCGGTATTCGAATTTATCGACGGCTTTCATCAGGCCGATGTTGCCCTCCTGAATCAGGTCGAGGAACTGCAGGCCGCGGTTAGTGTATTTCTTGGCGATCGAAACTACCAGGCGGAGGTTGGCCTCGATGAGTTCGCGCTTGGCCTGTTCCGCATCCATGTCGCCCTGGATGATTTCGCGCTGGGTGCGCTTGATCTCCTGGAACAACAGTCCGGCTTCGGCTTCGAGCTTTTCAATTTCGCTTCTTACGGCGCGCGCCTGGCGGCGGTATTCTTTTTTTTGATCCTCGCTGCGCGTGGCGTCGGCTTTGCGCTCAAGGTTCTGAGCCTGGCGGTCGAGCGAACGCATGCTGTCAACGGTTTTGTTGACGCGGTCGATCAGGCGTTTGCGCTCGGCATTGGTGAAACCCAGCTTGCGCACTGCGAGAGAAACTCGCACGATGGCGCGGGCGAGATTACGGCGGGCGCGGCGATGATCCTTGGGGCGCTTCTTTTGCGAAACAGTTGCGTACTTCTCCTGCAGAACACCGACCTTCTTGTACAGCTTTGCCATGTCGTCGATCTTGCCGGTGAACTCGTTCAGCCGGTTCTGCAGAATCTCGTCGGTGATCTCCTCTTCGTCGAAGGTGACAACCTCTTTGATGGAGCGCACACCCTTTTTCAGATCTTCGCCCATCGCGAGCAAATCGTGAATGACGATGGGAGAGCGCGAAAGCGCTTTGAGCACGCGCAACTGGCCGCGCTCGATGCGCTTGGCGATTTCCACTTCGCCTTCGCGGGTAAGCAGGGGGACCGTTCCCATCTCGCGCAAATACATGCGGACGGGATCGTTGGTTTTTTCCAGGGCGCCGGGAGTGAGATCGAGTTCGACATCCTCGCCCTCTTCGCCTTCGTCGAACTTCTTATCGAGCGCGGCGGAAGGCAGTTTCGGACCTTCCAACACGTCGATGCCTTGCGTTCCAATCGTAGTGAGCAGGTCGTCCAGATCTTCGGGACTGTGTACATCATGCGGGATCAGATCGTTGGCCTGATCGTAGGTGAGATATCCCTTCTCTTTTCCGGCATCGACCAGCTTTTTTATATCGTCGTACTTGTCTTCAAGAGCCAAAATGAAGTGTCCTCAAATTCATCAATTCGCTCGCGCGGAGCGTGTGTTACAGTATTGGAAAAGGTGGGAATCTGGGGTAGCGCGGAGTTGTGCACCTAGCGCAAACTTACAGAGTTTAGCACATAAGTGCTGCACCGTCTATTACTTGCCCGCTACTATCCCGTCCGCCGCCGCTATCTCTAATTCTGCTAAATAGTTAGATGGTTCTCGCCGCTGTTTTGTTTCACGCACTTTTTCTGTTTCCAAGGGCCGTTTTCAGGCCGTCTTCCGCCAGACTGGGGTCTCGCAGCGCACGGCTGAGCCGCTCTAGTTCGCTTAGCAGCTCTTTCATGTGTAGCCTATCGTCGCTGACGCCGGGCTGCTTCAGCTCGCGCTCGACCACTTCGAGCTGGCGTCGTAAATGAATGCGGCGCAGTGCGCGCACCGCGCCCTCGAGGCGCTCGGCCGTGAGTTCTTCGTCCTCCTTCAACAGAAGCGAAGCCAGCATGCGGCGCTCGCTGTCAGAGCAGGGCACCTCCATGACATCGGCAAATTCCGTGCCGGCAATGAGAAGGGCGTCGATCAGCGACTCGGTGGCCAAGCCGCGGTGAAGGCCCTCACCCTGTAGAGCGAATTGCGCCTGGCGCGCGGGATCGAACGCTTCCTCCTTTGTGAAGGCGGCGCCGTCGCGAGCAGAGAGATGCCCGGCTCCCGGCTGCATCTGGCGCGCTGAAGCCAGGGCACGGATGAGGATGCGCTCGGCGTCGGTGGCTTGCGCCTCCATTGGAGCTTTCACTGTTGGGGCTGAGCGCTCGGCGGCAACATGCCGAAGCTCCTGCCGCAATACAGCGGAATCAATGCCTAGCTTCTGCGCGATCTCCTGGCCCAGTTCGTCGCGCACAATGCGGCTAGGGACGCGCTGAATGTGCGGCAGAAGGTAGTTCACGGCTTTCACTTTGCCTTCAGGACTGCGCCCTGGAAACTGACTCCGCGCCCGGTCGATCAGGTAATCGAAATATTTCTGGGAACCGCGCAGCGCCTCACCGTACGCTTCTTTGCCCTTGCGCCGGATATAAAGATCAGGATCGAATCCCGGCTCGAGAGTCAGCACCTTGATCTGAAATTCTTCTTCCACCAGCAGCCCGAGTGTGCGCTCGGTAGCTTTGGCTCCGGCTGTATCAGGATCGAAGTTTACCACCGCATTCTTGCTGAAGCGCCCGAGCAACTTGGCCTGAATCTCAGTAAAAGCCGTTCCGGAGCTGGCGATCACGTTGTGAAATCCGGCGACGTAGACGGAAATGCAGTCCATCTGGCCTTCCACGAGGATCGCATAATCCAGTTTGCGGATCGCTTCTTTCGCATGATCCAGGTTGAATAAAACCCGGCCCTTGGAATAAATGCCGGTCTCCGGCGAATTCAGGTATTTCGGACCAGCCTTCTCATCGGTGGCCAGCGTTCGTCCGGTGAATGCGATGATCTTTCCCGTGTCGTTGGCGATGGGAAACATGACACGGTTGCGGAACTTGGAGTACATCGCGGCAGATCGGAGTTCGGACTGCGGGCCTCGGGCCTCGCCTTCAGGGCTTTGAGCTTGCCGTGCGCCGAGGTCGGAGGTCTGACGGCTGTCTTCCTGCTTCCAGGAAAACAGTCCGCTCTCGCGCAACACCTCTTCACTGAACTCGCCCGCGAGTCGGTCGCGCAGCAGGAAGCCGGAATCCGGCGCGTAGCCGATGCGAAAGCGGGCAATCGTGTCTTGATCGAGGCCGCGTCCCATGAGGTACTCTCGAGCTCGCGCGCCCTCGGGACGTTGGAGGTAGTCCTGAAAAAATGCAGCGGCCCGCTCTTGAGTGTCGTACAACTGCGAACGCAGCTTGGCGTCTTTCGCCTCGCTCGGACTCGAATACGTAGCTTTGGGCAGCGGAATGCCCAGTTTCTGCGCTACCAGGCGGAGAGCTTCGGGGAAGGTAATGTTCTCGATCTTCTGCACGAAGCTGAACACGTCTCCCGACACGCCACAGCCAAAGCAGTGATAAAACTGCCGCGTGGCATGGACGGAAAATGACGGCGTCTTCTCTCCATGGAAGGGGCAGAGGCCAGAATAGTTCTGCGCGCCGGCCTTCTTCAGCTTGATGTAGTCGCCGATGATGCGGACGATGTCCGCCTGCTGCTTCACCGTCGCTTTGAAATCTTCAGCGGGCATGGATGGATTGGTGAGGTGTGAGACTTCTTCCCTTTGCGATTGTGAGCCAGAGTGGCGCTGATAGGAATATACCGGATTTGGATTGCTGTGGAGAAGCTGTGGAATATGCGTGTATCCCGTTGACGGCCTAGGAAAAGCTGCCGTTATTGACGCACCTTCCCCCTCTGTCAGGCTGAGCGGAGAGTCGGAGCATCCCTACCGGCACCACCGCTCTCCATCCACGGACACCACTCCTTCGCCAGGTCCAGCCATTGCGGATTCTCCACTCATCAGCGCGATCTAGTTCGCACGGCCAAACCTTCAACTGCTTTTCGCGCGCGACCGCCGTGTGTACGTCATCAAACGATGCCCAGTACAAAAGCCGTTCTACGTCGTAGCGGTCGGTGAAGCCTTCCCGCTGATGAAACTGGTGCTCGATGCGCTTGTGCAGGTTGCCGGTAAAACCGATGTACAGGGTGCCCGACAGGCTGCCCATGATGTTGACGCAATGGCTTCGCCGTTCTCTTGCAGTCACAGTGGGTATAGGGATGCTTCGACTGCGGAGGAGGATCCTCCGAAGGATGATCCTCCTTCGCTCAGCATGACAAGAATGGAAAGTTTGGGTAGAGAATCTGTGACATCCGTCAAAGAAACCATGGTGCTGAACCAAATTTGAACCGCCGATTTTCCATGAAAGGCTTACACCCGCAACTCCACCACGGTAGCCCCGCCGCCGCCCTCATTCTGCGGCGGCTCGGCCACTGACTCGACGTGGGGATGCTGCTGCAGCGCCTGGCGCAGCGCTTTGCGCAGGATGCCCATGCCGCTGCCGTGGATTACGCGGACTCGCGGCAGGCCGGCGAGAAATGCGCGGTCGACAAACTTCTCGACTTCGCGAGTGGCGTCGTCGACGTTGTAGCCGATTACATTGATTTCAGAAGCCGCGTTCTGACCCTCGTTCTCGTGATTCAGGGACACAGAGATTCCGCGCGCCCGCGCCGCCTTCACGGGAGAATCGGTGGCCCGCGCGCTCGCCAAAACAGCCGCAATATCGTCGCGCGCGATCTTCATCTTCATCGCGCCCATTTCCACTTCGAAGTGATCGTTATCCAGCTTGCGCGAAACCCGTGCTGAACGTCCCGTCGACTTCAACTTGACCCTGTCTCCTTCGGCAACTTGCGTCACCACCTGGGGCTGCGCATGCGGATCGTCCTGGTCGGCGCCGCTGACGTGCGCTACCACGGTGGAATCGAACTGGTCTCGAAATTCGCGGCGCAGCTTGGCGATCTGGCGCTCGGCACTCTTCGCAACCTTCTGTGCGGCAGCTTTATCCTGGATTGCATTCACCGCCTCCCGCGCGTGATATTCAAAATCGCGCAGCACGCTTTCCAGTTTTTTCTCCATCTCGCGGACTTTGGCCTGCTGGACGGTTTTTCCGAAAACCGCGAAACGGTTCTTCTCGTCGTCCAGCTCTTTTTGGCCGATCTTGAGCCGCGACCGTTCGCTTTCCGCCGCGCGCAATCCGGCGTGAAGCTTGTCCAGGAATTCGCCCACATCGCGCGCCTGCGTTCCCAACCGTGCTCGCGCTGCCTCAATGATTGCGGGATTCAATCCCAGGCGCTGCGCAATGTTGATTCCGGCAGACGCTCCGGGCACTCCCATCCTCAATTCGTACGTCGGCTGCAATGTGCTCTCGTTGAATCCGACCGAGGCGTTGATGACGCCCGGAGTATTCGCGCCGTAGACCTTTAACGAAGTGTGATGCGTGGAAATCACGGTCATGCAGCCGATGCGGCCGAAGTGGCCGGCTATGGCCACGGCAAGCGCCGCGCCCTCTTCCGGATCGGTGGCCGAGCCCAGCTCATCCAGCAGCACCAGCGACTGCGCCGTCGCCGTGCGTGAGATGAAATCGATGTTTGTGACATGTGCGGAGAAGGTCGAGAGATTCTGCTCAATCGATTGATAGTCGCCGATATCCGCCAGAACCGCGTCGAACACCGGCATTTCCGCGCGATCGGCGGGAACCGGAATTCCAGACTGCGCAATCAATGCGAGCAGGCCCATGGTTTTGAGCGTGATCGTCTTGCCGCCGGTGTTGGGGCCGGTGATCACCAACTGGCGGCGCGCGCCCTCGAGTTCAATGCTGACCGGGACGACGGCGACACTTTTGAGTTTTAGATTTCGCTCGAGCAATGGATGACGGGCGTTGTGCAGGAGGAGGCGAACTGCGCTCGCGGACCCTTCGGCTTCGCTCAGGGCGGACAGCCGAGGGCGGCTGTCCCCACACGACCCTTGCTGGCGACCTTCTTCTGAGCTCAGCTGCACGGCAACGCAGTTGTAATCCTCGGCGAAGCGGGCTTTGGAGAACTGCAATTCCAGCTCACCGAGCACTTCAGCCGATGCCAGAATTTCTGCTGCCTGTTCGCCGATGCGTCGAGTCATCTCAAGAAGAATGCGATAAATCTCAGACTGCTCTTCGTCGAGCAGCCGCACCAGTTCGTTGTTTTGCTCGATCGTTTCCAGCGGCTCGACAAATACGGTTTGTCCGCTGGAACTTGCGCCGTGCACAACGCCTTGTACGCGGCGCTTTTGCTCGATCTTGATGGGGATGACAAAGCGCTCGCCGCGAATTGTGACCAGCTCATCCTGCACAGCGCCGTCTTCGGCCAGCCGCCGCAAATATCCGCGGAGCGATTCCTGGATGCCACGGCGCTGCCTTTCAATTTCGCGGCGAATGCGCGCCAATTCCGGCGAGGCGCGGTCTTCGAGCGTTCCATCGGGCTGAATCTTGTTTTGAAAAGAGCGGAGAAACTGCGTGAAGTCGGGGACGGTTTCAGAAAGCGCCCGGGTCCGCCGCCAGTCCGATCTCATGCTGGCCGGAGGCTGCAGCGCGATTTCGCGCCACTCCGCGGCGCGATCGACCACCAGCAGTACGTCGCGAATCTCGGTGGTTTCCAGAACTGATCCCACGATCCGCGCCTGCTGAATTGAGCTTGTAATGTCCAGCAGGCCAGAAAACTCGAAGCGACCTCCGACACGGCGGAACTCTCGCACCTCTTCGGTTAACTCCTGTTGCTCGCTGATCCACGAACCATCGGTGGAAGGTGCCAGGGCCAAAATCTTCGCCTGGCCCAACGGAGAGGAGGCGTATCCCCGCAGCAAATCGCGGAGGGCATCGAACTCCAGCACACGCGAGGAGTTGTGGATGAGCGGTGGGGACATCGGAATTTATGTTACAGGAATGGTGGGATGCGAAGCAGATCGCTCCCTGCCTAGGTATTGGCAGCAGTTTGGCGGACGCTCTAAACCGGGTAAGCGGGAGATCCCTTCACTCCGCCTGAAAAACGGCTAAGCTCAGGATGACGCCGGGAAAGGCAGAGCTGCAGCACTCGGCGGAGGGATCTAGGAGCGCGCGGCGGCTAGCGCTTGCGTACCGCTCTGGGTGTCCAGGGGCAAGCGCAAAACGAATACAGCGCCGCCTTCAGGTCTATTCTGGCAGGTGATCTGTCCTTGATGATCCTGCACTACGCCATACACGGCACTCAGTCCCAAGCCAGTGCCTTTACCGATCGGCTTTGTAGTGTAGAAGGGATCGAAAACTCGATGAGGCTCTTTGATGCCGGGCCCGCTATCGGAAAACTGCACCACAACTTCGTCCCCCTGAGTTTGCGCGCTGACGTGCAGCGAGCCGCCGCCAGCCTCCTCGAGCGCATCGAGGGCATTTTCGACGATCTGGACAAAGGCTTGAAATAACTGGTGGCCGTCTCCCCACACCTTCGGCAGCTTCGGGGCGATGGTAATTTCGATGCGAATTTTATGCTCGTGTCCTCGCAAATCGCGCATTTGCACGCTGCGCTGTAGAAGCGTGCTCAAATCCACCATCGCTTTCTCTCCGGAGCTTTGCTGCGCGAAACTTAGAAGGTTCGAGATCAGATCGCGAGTCCGCTGCGAGTGGCTTACAATCTTGCGCACGAGTGCATCCTGCTCGCCGGTCAGCCGTTGATTCGACCACAGCTTTTCTGAGCACCCCATGATTGCCGTCAGAGGATGATCGATTTCGTGCGCAGCCCCCGCTATCAACTGGCCCAAAGAAGCCAATTTCTCTCTCTGCACCAGATGACTCTGCAACCGCTGCTCATTCTCGAAGCTGCGCCGCGAGTTGCCGAGCAGGTGGATGAGCGACTGATCCTGCAGATACTGACGTACAAACACAAAAGCTCCCAGCACCAACATTGTCGCCAATACTGCAATCAGACGAAACCTCCGAGCTGGAGCCGGCGAGCTATCCGAGAGAAACGTCCACAGGCCCAGAGCCGGCAAGGAAAGAATAGCCAGCGTGGCGAGCTGCAGCGCCATCGCACCCCATTTGTCATCTTCTTTTGGAGGCGCGGCTTGCGGCCGCCACCGGCGCGCGGTCAGCGCGGTCGCGGCCATCCAGCTCACCGTGCCCATGAGGGGGACATCGTAGAGACATCCGGTGTAATACTTGCCCCGACCGAACGCCAGGCTCAAGCCTTGCGAATCCAGTGCGTACAACGCACTCGCCGCCATCAGATTTAAATAGACCTTCCTCCATCCGGCGGGAGCTCCTCTCGCCGTTATGCCCAGCACTAAAACCAATACCCCGGTCTCGACAAGGTAGAGCGAGACAAAGTTGTTCGAGTAGGTCGCGTCATTCACCGAGATGTACTGCGAAGGGAATACGACGAACGCGTAGAGGAAACCCCACCAAACCAGGAGCAGCAGAAAGTCCAGGGTGCCCCCACGAAGTCTCTGTTCTTCCTCGGCGCGATGCGGTCGCAAACCAACGGCCGCGATCATCGGAATCAGATGGAGAAACAGAATCACATCCATGAACCACACGGTGGGCACGCTCGCCCGGCGCACAACCTCGTAGCAGGTCCACGCCGCCACGTTCGCAGCCCAGAGAATGCACCCCGATCCCATCAGCGCCCAGAAGCGCCGGTTGACCCCCTGCTCCGACCATGCATTGGCCAGCATCGCCGCCGACGCAGCTACCGTGAGCAACAGATATCCAACATCAAAAATCGCGGTTAAGACCGGACCACGCCGCAATATCAGCGACACTACGGCAAAGGCCAGCGTAATCACGCCGGCGAGCGCAAACCAGCGATGTCTTCGGAGCAGACTCATCCGCTTCCATTTTATGGATATGACCGGACATTCCCAGATCGCTTTCGGCGTAAAGCAGGTTACTTTGGTCACATACCGATGCCGCCAGAGGCTCATCGAAACGGTCGGAATGGACATTCGGGGGACCGCAAGTCCTGCTAGAATCAGGAGTTGAAAGGCGTGCAATTCTCGCCAGGGTGATTTTATGGCCTTTCCGGTTACCCGTCTTCGGCGTCTCCGCCGTACTGACCAGCTTCGCAACATGGTGAGGGAAACCAGTCTTACCCCGGACGCTCTTGTTTACCCGATGTTTGTTTGCCCTGGCAAAGGAGTGCGCAAGGAAGTTCGCTCCATGCCGGGCGTCTTTAACCTGTCGATCGATGAGGCCGCGAAAGAGGCGCAGGAAGTTCATTCCCTGGGCGTACCCTCGGTGATTCTGTTCGGGCTTCCCGGCGAGAAGGATGACGTCGCCACTGGGGCCTGGGCAGAAGACGGCATCGTACAGCAAGCTGCCCGCGCTCTGAAGCGCGAAGTGCCGGGGCTGATTCTGATGGGCGACGTCTGCCTGTGCGAATACATGTCTCACGGGCATTGCGGGATCGTTCGCAAGACGGCCACACCGCAATCGCTGGGCGCCGCGGCCATCGCCATGGGGGTCACGAATGTCGCTCCCGAAGAGAGGAAAAGGGCAATCGACAAAGCGGCGGCAGCGATCACTGCTCGTCTCGCGCAACCCCAATTTGAAATCGATAACGACGCCAGCGTGGAATTGCTGGCACGCACTTCTGTTTCGCTGGCTCGCGCCGGCATCGATATTATTGCGCCGTCTGACATGATGGATGGCCGTGTCGCCGCCATTCGCCGTAACCTCGATGAAGCCGGTTTGATGAACACTCCCATTCTCTCCTACGCAGCCAAGTTTGCTTCCGGATTCTACGGGCCATTCCGCGAGGCGGCAGACTCAGCACCGCAGTTCGGCGACCGGAGGTCGTATCAGATGGACGGCGCCAACCTGCGCGAGGCCATGCGTGAAATCGAGCTCGACATCGAAGAAGGCGCCGACATGATCATGGTCAAACCCGCGATGCCGTATCTCGATGTCATCGCCGCCGCGCGCGAACGCTTCGATGTGCCGCTGGCCGCGTATCAGGTCTCCGGCGAATACGCCATGATCGAAGCCGCCGCACGTAACGGTTGGATCGAGCGCGACCGCGTCATGATGGAATCGCTACTTAGCATGCGCCGCGCCGGCGCCGGCATCATCATTACCTACTTTGCGAAAGATGCCGCCAGATTGTTGGCGTGAGAGCGCGAACCGCCCCGGACGCGCTCGCTCATCAGTCTCTTCTCCGGAAATTCTCTTTTCCGACATCTCCGTTCCGAATCCTACAGTCGCCACCTGAGGCACTTCGGCCCTAGACGAACTACACATCTAAACCCTCATGAGGCGAAGCTCGAAAAGGGGCCAACTGTTGCCGGGCAAACGCCATCTATACCTGTCGTCGTGAGCCTGAATCCACGCCGTCGGCACCTTGGTTGATTTGGGTAATCTCGCATGAAGGCCACAACGTCTAAATTTCACAAGAAATTCTCTGGCAATTGCCTCTGTTTGGTGATCGCTTTTACGTTGACCGGGTGTGGGGGGATGAATTCGTCAGGCACCCCCGGTCCTGGGCCGGCGGTTAGCGTGTCGCTAAATCAATCTGCAGTGAATATCATTGTTGGCGCGACGGCACAATTTAAGGCTTCGGTCGCGAACAGCACGAACACGGCAGTGACTTGGTCCGTTGACGGCGTTGCCGGCGGAAACTCCTCTTCGGGAACAATCAGTGCAGCGGGCTTATACACGGCGCCAGCGCAAACAGGCAGCCATCAAGTTACAGCCGCCAGCGTCGCCGACACTTCCGCAAAAGCCAACGCTACAGTCGCAGTGGGACTGATCTCAGTCACTCCGGCGTCAACCATGGTTGCTCCGGGAGGCAGCCAACAGTTCAACGCAACGATTCAGGGTTTTTCCAACTCCTCAGTAACCTGGTCAGTGGACCAAGTCAGCGGCGGGAGTTCCGCGGTCGGCACAATCACTGCGTCAGGCATGTACACTGCGCCATCCGCGGCGGGAAACCACACAGTCACGGCAACGAGCGTTGCCGATACTTCGGCTGAGGCCAACGCTACGCTCACTGTGGAAAGCTTCTCTATCTCGCCGACGTCGGCTGTTGTAGCTCCGGCAGGCACCGTGCAATTCACGGCAGCGCTCCCGGGAGTTTCTAATCCCTCCTTGACCTGGTCCGTGGACCAAGTCAGGGGCGGAAATTCTACTGTGGGCACAATCACTGCGGGCGGCTTGTACACGGCACCGTCGCTGCCCGGAAGTCACACCATCACGGCCGCAAGCGCCGGCAACGGTGAAGTAGTCAGCGCCACCATTGCGATTGACACCATCTCAGTTTCACCAGCGACGGGACCTCTGGAGGGGTCGTCGACCCAGCAGTTCACAGCAATCGTTCAAGGACCTTCGAATCCCGTCACTTGGTCAGTGGATCAAATCCCTGCTGGAAACTCCACGGTCGGCACCATCTCGAACACCGGCCTCTACACAGCTCCGACCTCTGCGGGGAACCATACCATTTCTGCTGCGATTACTGCTGATACGGCGATCAGCGCAAGCACCGCAGTCAGCATTTTTGCTTTCACAGTCTCGCCAGCAGCGGTGACAGCCCCTCCCTCGGGAACTCAGCAATTCGCCGCGGCGATTCAAGGATTGCCGTCGACCACCGTCACCTGGTCAGTGGATGGTGTTGCCGGGGGCAGCCCCATATCCGGCACCATCACGGCAAGTGGCTTGTATAGCGCTCCTTCTACCACCGGAGCTCACACCATCACCGCAATCAGTACGGCCGATACGTCGGCGAGCGCCAGGGCTTCAATCACCGTTGTCGACGTCGCGCAGGCAGCTGTGCTTACTTATCACAATGACGACGCGCGCGACGGCGCCTACACGCAAGAAGTGACGCTGACACCTTCAAACGTCAATTCAAATCAGTTCGGCAAGCTGCTTTCTTATCCTGTGGATGGCCAGATCTACGCGCAACCGTTGTATGTTCCACACCTTAGCATCTCCGGGACCGCCTACAATGTTGTGTTCGTGGCCACGGAAAATAATAGCGTGTACGCCCTCAATGCGAACGCTTCGCAAACTTTGTGGAACAAGAACCTCGGGACCGCGAAGCCGGACAGCGACCAGTATGGAATTACCCCTTTGCTCGGAATCACCAGTACCCCGGTCATCGACATTACGACCAACACGATGTACGTGCTGGCGCAAACCACCAGCGTGCCTTTCCAGTTGCACGCGCTCGATATTACTTCCGGCGCCGAGAAGTTTAGCGGCCCAGTTACAGTAACTGGAACGGTCCCCGGCAGCGGAGGGGACAGTTCGGGCGGTAACATTACTCTGGAATCGAGCTGCTACCAGCGCATGGGGCTGGCGCTCGATCCCGTTACCAATGCGATCTACCTCACATTCGGACACTGCACCCACGGCTGGGTTCTAGCGTATGACAAGACGACGTTGCAGCAGACGGCGATTTTCAACGCCACCCCAGACGGCGATGGCGGTGGATTGTGGTCGAGCGGCGGCGCTCCGGCGATCGACGATACAACCGGCGATCTGTATCTGATCACTGGGGTCGATCAGCTCGATGTCAACGGGGTGACGGAAGGTGACCCCGTAACCAATGGTTATAATGACTCGTTTCTGCGCCTAGATCCGACTAACTTGGCGGTGCTGGATTTCTTTACGCCCGACGACAATTCTTTTCTAGCCTCGAATGACGCCGACTTAGGCAGCGGCTCAAACATTCTAGTGCCGAACAATTCTTCAAGCACTCCTCGCGAAACCATCGGAGGAGGAAAAGATGGGAATATTTTCGTAGTGAACCGCGACAGCATGGGCGGATATAATCCTCCGTCGACAAATAGCGTAATCCAGACGGTGCACACCGGCGTGCAGCAGTTCGATAACATTTTTGCGACGCCGGTATATTGGAACGGCTCCCTCTACTACCACTGCGACAACGACGTGCTGCAGGCTTTCAGTTGGAACAGCGCTACCGGCCTTTTGTCGACGCAACCCACATCCTCGGGCACCACGACCTTCGGGATGCACGGCGCAACTGCGTCACTCTCCGCCAACGGCGCCACCAAAGGCATCATCTGGGAAATCGACAACTCGAATTACAATTTCACCACTCCGCTGAGTTCAGCTCCCTCTATTCTGCATGCCTACGATGCCACGAACCTCGCCACTGAACTGTACAACAGCACGCAAGCGCCATCCAACCGGGATCAGGCCGGCGCCGCGCTCAAGTTTACAGTACCGACAATCGCCGGTGGACAGGTGTTTGTCGGCACGTCCAGCGAACTGGATGTCTATGGCTTGCTTCCGTAGTGAAGGTTTGGAGCCTGGGCGACCGAAAGGTGGCTTTCGCTTTCGTTGATTTATTTCCCGAGTCTCTCGGGTGCCCGGAACACACTCTCAACCTCGACGGCGAAAACCGGGTGGCCTTCGCCGAATGTCGACGGTTGTAGAATCCGCGTAGAAACTAGATGCCTTCCGTACCGGTGGAGGCTCTAGGTGTTTCGGGTGAGAAGCGATCGCGAACCCGGTCGCCGATGCCCTGGACCTTTTCCCCGATTTGGCTACGGATTTCCTCACCGCTTGCGGGAGCAAACAAGATCGCGGCACCGACTCCAACGCCTACTCCGGCGGCGAAGGTAAGAACGTTGCGGAGAGTATGATCTTCACCGGCGTAGAAATCGTGGGCCCGATCGCGAAGATCGGACGCACGGTCGCCGGCGCGATCAACGCCCTCGGAAACGCGCTCCCGCACGTCGTCTGCAACGTTTTCGGTCTGTTCCAGCAAATAGACAACGGTTTTGAGAACTGACTTCAGCAATTTATTCATGGTCATTACGCCTCTCATTGTTTCTCAGATCAAAGTTCGTCAGATCAAATCTAACAGGGTTAGTTGCAGAAAGAGACCCTCGGGACCCGTGTGAGAGGAAATTATTTATTTTCGCATTGGGACACTTCGGCGGCAGCCGGTGACCTCACGCTACAGGCAACTACGCTCCGGCCGCGCCCTGGCTCTGGAACTTTACCTCTACCAGTTTGCGATCCTCGTCGGAAACTTGAAACATCGCTCGGGGTTTCAGGCTCATGAAGCTGGCGACAAATACCTCAGGGATCTGGCCGATGCGGGTGTTGTAGGTGTTGACGTCGTCATTGAAGAATTCGCGCCGGTCTGCGATACGATCTTCCAGTTCGCTGATACGAGTCTGCAGCTTGAGAAAGTTTTCGTTGGCCTTGAGCTGGGGATAATTCTCGGCGACGACGAATAGGCCGCGGAGCGCGCCCGTCATGAGCAAGTCGGCTTGCGCTTTCTGGCCGATGTTGGCCGCATTCATCGATGCTGCCCGGGCCTGGGTCACGGCCAGCAAGGTTTGTTGCTCGTGCTGCATGTAACCCTTCACGGTCTCAACCAAATTTGGTATCTCGTCATGCCGCTGCTTGAGTAGCACGTCAATGTTGGCCCAGGCGCGGTCGTTGTCGTTACGCAGCCGCACGAGTTCGTTGTAGAGGATGACTGTATACACGAGTACTCCCACCACAAACAGTAGGAATGCCACGCCTTCGATTACGCCGCTGTTCATCGTCCCCTCGTCTGCCGCGAATGATTCAAGTGAAACAGGAATGCGTGCAGGCGCGCAAGTAACTGAGGGGGCAGCGACTCAGGTTACCAATCGAGGTTATGCGGTCGAAGATGCGCCATGGAAAGGCCTCGTAATTCAGGCGCGGAACGGCACGCCGCTGACACAAGAAAAAAGGCTGAGCTCTCAGGCGCAGCCCTACAGAATGCGAACCGCCGCGTATCAAAGAATAGCCCCAGATATAGCCTCTCAGCCATCTGCCCCGTTGCTAAGCCCGCTTTGGCCGCTGCTAGGGCTTATGCGGAGTCAGATCACAGGCGTGCCTGACTTCGTCGAGATTCAAACCTGCGGGCGAAAACTCCGCGATCGCGTAGCCGGTTCTGGTCCTGACTTCCACATTGAATACCTGGGCTCCGATTGCGCCGCGAATCGTGCCCTTGTCCATGGCGAGGAAGCGTCCGCGAACCCAATTCCAGCCCTTGTGGTCGTGGCTGTCATCGATACGGACCATGACCTCCATCTTCGGCTGGCCCCAGAAGCCGGGGTAATCCGGGTGACCCAGGCGGGCGCCGGGATTGAAGTCGGCGTATTCGTACTTGCCGTTGGTGCAGACCATTTCGACTCGCGGCTTGTAGTCCGGGTCTTCCTTAAGATAATTGTTCGAAAGCAACTCGAACCGGACTTTCTTCGCGGCGGTCATCTTATCTTCCGAGCGAAATTCCATCCATTTACCGCCGGCACTGACGCCATCTTGTTCGCCCTGGTAAGGGCTCATGGCGCCCTCCTGGGCCACAGCCGGCATGGTCCGGGCGGCAACGAATATGAGGGTCGCGAACAGTACCGCCGCGGCCAAGACACACCGATCCTTATTCTGATTCTGAAGCGAGCGCAATTCTTTCAAGGTCTCCTCCCGCACAACAACGTCTGCAATGATTGAACCCCAGCGATCAGAAAAAGTTGTACGGCTCGACACTTCTTTACCTGCGGCATCATTGCGTGTTGATCCTCAGGTCGACGTAGACCTGCGACCGGTCATCGAACTGGCTGACGGACTTGGTGTCGCTCTTGCGGCCGTTGTATTGGGCGTAGACTTCATAATCGACCATCGACAGGCCCGGGAAACGATATGTGCCATCCTGTCCGATGATGTAGGTTTTTACCGCGTGAGTGCGCGTGTTGGTGAGATATACGATCGCGTTAGGAACGGGATTGTCCTGCTGGTCGAGCACTTTGCCGTAGAGCAGCCGGCCCTGCTGTTGATCTTTTTTGTCGGGAGCCGCATAGGCCGACATCGAGATTACAAGAAACGGGACGATGACAAGGGATACGTTTTTGAAGGACAATCTGCGAGTCATTCGAATCCATCTATGCATAAGCATCCCACTCTTTACGTATGCCGAGAATCGCGGCAGGGATTTGTAACGCCCATTTTGCTTACGTCGCCGGGTAGTGGTGCCGTTTGGCTGACGATCTATGCCGGTTAAGCGGGAGATCCATCGCTAGGCCTGAAAAACGGCTGCGCTCAGGATGACGCCGCGCAAAAAGGCCAGACTGCACCACTACCCGACGCCGCGACCAACTTCATGGAGAGCGCCTAAATCGGCTTGCCAGCTCCCTCAGCGAGCGAGATGCAAGCCAATATCCACGCGCTCGTCATACTCTACGTGAACCGTGACCTCTTGCGCCAGATGCAAGGCGTGTCCATCTGCAGTTTTCACATTCTTGAGATCGGCATCGACTATATAGTCGGCCTCTCCGGCAGGAACACGTTGGGCAAATTCGCCGGCATGGTCGGAATAGACCTGCCACTGCGGTTTCTTCTCCGGCACGCGGCGGATGTTTACCTTCACGCCATAGACGGCGTGATCATCCGGTCCCCAGACCGTGCCAAAGATCAGGGCGTAGGGGTCGGTCGGTTTCAACTTTTTGGTTGCGGGTGCAACGTTGGCTGCGGGCGCCGCGTGTGGACCGACAGTAGAAAGGATGAGAACAAGCGGCAGGTAAAAAGCGGAGAGACGTGCGGACGAACTATTCCGGCAGACGTTAGGACTCGTCACCGTCTTCGCTCTCCACTTCTTCTTCCTCTTCTACGTAACCGGCTTCGATCGCCTTTAGCTCCAGTGGGCTAGTTGTCACCACCTCGAAGTCGGTGCCACACTCGGGACAAGAGACGATTTCACCCTCGTCGACCTCTTCTTCTTCCACATCCAGATTGGTTTCGCATTCGGGACAAAGCACCATGATTCCTCCGCTTCCATTCGATGCCATTTCTTCGATACCCTTCTTGGGTATCTTACTTAGATACCCCTGATAATATTTAGATTCTCCCCCGCCCGAGGTCAAGGGGGCGGGTACCGGAGAGGCCAAGATTTTTTTATCGACGGTAACCGGCCGTCGCCCTTGACAATTGTCGATTCGGAGATTACATGATTTTTCCTGGCAACCAAAGATCGTGGCCGTTTCTGCTTTCTGTGGTGCTGGCAACCGGCACCGTTGCGTCTGCGCAAAACCAGCCTGTGTCTACCCGCGCGGAACTCATGGCCGCGGACAGCCGAATATCTTCTGCGTTGCAACAAGTTTCAGCCGAGCGCATCCGAGCGAATATCGAAAAGCTGGTGAGCTTCGGGACGCGGGCGACAATCTCGGCGCAGGATCCAGCTGCGATTGCGGCAGGACGCGGGATTGGCGCTGCGCGGGAGTGGATCAAATCTGAGTTCGAGCGCTACGCCAAGGATTGCGGCGGCTGCCTGGAGGTGAAAGGTGACAGCTTCACCGAACCGGCCGCGGACAGGATTCCTCAACCGACTGAAATCACCAATGTTTATGCGGTGTTGAGAGGAACCGATCCGGAGAACGCGAAGCGGATCGTGCTGGTGACGGGGCACTACGATTCGCGCAACAGCGACACTTTCAACGTGAAAGACGATGCTCCGGGCGCGAATGACGATGGCAGCGGAACGGCCGTCAGCCTGGAGTGTGCTCGAGTATTGAGCAAGATGAAGTTTCCGGTGACCATTATTTTTCTGACGGTGGCGGGCGAGGAGCAAGGACTGAACGGCAGCAAACACTTCGCCAAAATGGCGAAAGAGCAGGGCTGGAACGTGGAGGCCGCGCTGAACAATGACATCGTGGGCGGCGATAAGAGTCCGGAGCAGGATCACTCTGTGGTGCGAGTGTTTTCCGAGGGCTTGCCGGCCGCAGCTACAGAGCAGGACATTCGCAGGATTCGCGGGTTGGGCGGGGAGAACGACTCCGCATCGCGACAACTGGCGCGCTATATCGACGATGTGGGCGGCGCCTACGATGTGGGCGTGAAGCCGATGCTCGTATTCCGGCTGGACCGATATCTGCGGGGCGGAGATCATTCTTCATTCAATCAGCAGGGATTTGCCGCGGTGCGCTTCACCGAGTTCCGCGAGGACTTTCACCATCAGCATCAGAACGTCCGCACCGAGAACGGAATCGAGTATGGGGATCTGTCCAAGTTTGTGGACTTCGACTACGTGGGGCGGGTAGCGCGGTTGAATGCAGCGACATTGGCTTCGCTGGCGTCTGCGCCTGCGCCGCCTGCCAATGTGCATTTGGTAACCAAAGATCTGGAGAACGATTCGACGCTGACGTGGGAGAGTCCTCCCGGAAGTTTGGCTTCGGGATACGAGATTTTGTGGCGCGGGACGACCAGCCCCATATGGGAACACGTCCAAAAGGTTGGCACGGTGAGTCGCGCGACTCTGAAGCTTTCAAAGGATAATGTGATCTTCGCCGTGCGGGCTGTGGATGCGCAGGGACATCGAAGCTTGCCGGTGGTGCCCACGCCAGAGCGATGAAGTCGGCACATCGTGGCAACCTGTTACCATGTCTCTTAGGCTGTCCTGGTCTATTTTTCTATTTGCGCTAGCGTGAGTCCCATACGGTGCCGATGAATCGCGGACGTACGATTTCGTTGAGCCTGCCACCCTTCACGCGGTGGGTGAAGCGGCTGATCCTTATCTACGCCGGCATTTACCTGTTGAACTTGCTGTCGGAGGTTGCTTTTCCGTTCGCTCACGAATGGGTGCTCGACTATCTGCCGCTTGTCCCGAGGCTCGTAGTTCGTGGGATGGTCTGGCAGTTAATCACATATTCTTTTCTGCACTTCCAGCTGCTGCACCTTCTTTTTAACGCTCTAGCGCTGTGGATGTTCGGTTCGCAGTTGGAAAGCGACTGGGGATCAAAGCGCTTTACGGAATTTTACTTCTTCTGCACGGTTGCAGCGGCGCTCACCACCGTGGCGATGAGCTACACGCATATTCTCGGACTATCTCCCGGAACACCTACGATTGGGGCATCGGGGGGAATTTACGGCTTGCTGGTCGCATTCGGCGTGTTGTATGGCGAGAGCGAGATCATGATGTTCCCACTGCCGTTCCTGATCAAGGCCAAGTATTTTGTGTGGGGAATTGTCTTCCTCACGCTGGTGGGAGCCATTCAGGAGACGGGTGGGGTGGCGAACTTTGCGCACCTTGGCGGACTCTTATTCGGCTATCTTTATCTCAAGTTCCTGCCCCGAAAGGGATTGACGTTTGCGGCATCTGAAAGATACTTCAGCATGCGCAATGAATACTACCGCTGGAGACGGCGGCGGGCAGCGAGGAAGTTTGAAGTCTACATGCGCAAACATGATCGCGACGTTCATTTCGATGAACACGGCAACTACATTCCGCCGGATGACGACCCTGGCAAAGGCAATGGGGGATCGAAATCGGGGTGGGTGAACTGAAGGGTTGACGTGAGACCTTAAGGTAAGAGGTTGCAAGCAGCGTCTTTGCGACTAAAAGAAGTTCTTGAATTCTGAAGACACCGCATCTGCCAACTCCTGATGTTTCGATTTTCCCTTGAATCCTAAATCGTGCCCTGCACCCTCGACCGGAAAAAGCTTTTTCTTTCCGGGGATCAGCTTCAGTGCCTGATCGAGTTCCGCGATCGAGCCGAAGGGATCGCGCGTCCCCTGAACAAACAACGTGGGAGTGCGCAGACTGAAGAAATGCTGGGTGCGGAGTTGGTCAGGTTTGCGGGGCGGATGCAGCGGATAGGAAAGCAGGAGCAGGCCGGCGGCTAGTTCGGGTGCGCCTTCCGATTGTTCAGCGCAAAGCATGCTGGATTGGCGCCCGCCGTAAGAGTGACCGCCGAGATAGATGCGGCCGGTGGTTAAAGTTTTGAGGGCTTCAATCGCGTTCTTCAGTCCGGCACGATCACGCTTGGCATCGCCCGGCCCGGGCGGTCCGTAGGGGCGGTCCTGGCGGTAGGGAAGGTCGCAGCGCAACACAAAATAACCAGCTCCGGTAAACCGCTCCGCCAAGGCAACGAGCAGGGGAGCCTGGCAGTTCGAACCTGCGCCATGACTCAGAATCAGGCCGTCTCCCGTAGGATGGGCAGGGCGGTGCAGAAGTCCGCGCACGAACGGCTCTGAGGAGACATCGGTGAAGACTTGCGGGCTGGATTCGGCGGGCAGAGATGGTGGCCGGTCTTGCTGTTTCGAGCTACGTTTGAAGAATGAAGGCGATCTCATATACCGGCCTCTTCCAGCTTCTCATAGACTTTCACGATTTGAATTTCATTTCCCAAACGAGCCCAGCAGCGAAGCAGTTCGGGATCCTCGTAAGCGGTAATGCGCGCTTGCTCGGAGTTCCAATAGCGAAGCAGCACATACGAGTTGCCGCTGCGGTAAAGAAGATCGCGGCCGTAGCCGTTTTTCGCGATGAGGGCATTCAGTTCGCGGATGGTGGCAAGCGAAGCGGTCTCCATGCCGGGCAAAGGTTCCCAGATTGCCACCGACAAACATCCTTGGGACATACTGAGCGATTATAGCTTGCGAGCGGCGGCTCGCTTGGGCGGATCGGACATGACGGCATTTGCCTCTTCCGCAGTGACCGTGTGCAGGCGCATGAAGTTGGTGGAGCCGGAAGCCTGGCGGGTGCCTGCGACCACTCCCAGCACGTCTCCGGCTTTGAGCAATCCGCGGCTCAGCAATTCATGTTCGGCGACGTCGACCATGCTGTCGGTGGATAGTCCCTGACCGCACTTCATGGGATGTGCGCCCCAGTAAAGATTGGTGCGCTGGGCTACGGTGGAGTTGTGAGTGAAGGCAAAAATAGCGGCCCGCGGACGGTATTTCGAAATCATGCGAACGGTGTTGCCGGTTTCGGTGAAAACGGCGATTGCACCCATGGGCAGATCTTCTGCCGCGTGAGCGATGGATTCGCAGATGGTTTCCGCGACGGAGAGGCCCCGGCGATCGCGACGGCGGCGCGGCGGAGTTAGTTCCTCCATGTTGCTCTCGGCCTCAATTACGATGCGCGACATCATCGCAACGGCTTCGCGAGGATAGCGGCCACTGGCGGTTTCCGCCGAAAGCATAACCGCATCGGTGCCGTCGAAGATGGCATTGGCCACGTCGCTGGCCTCCGCGCGTGTAGGGCGAGGGTTCTCGATCATCGACTCCAGCATTTGCGTAGCTGTGATGACAGGCTTGCGCCATTCGGATGCGCGGCGAATTACATGCTTCTGAATTACCGGAACTTTCTCCGGCGCCATTTCAACTCCGAGATCTCCGCGCGCGACCATGACGCCATCGACTGCTTCGAGGATTTCTTCCAGGTGATCGATCGCCTGCGGCTTTTCGAGTTTCGCAATCAGAGGGGTATCACTGCCGTGGCCTGCCACGATTTGCCGGACCATGTTCACGTCGGCTGCGGAACGCACGAAAGAGAGAGCAACCACATCGACGCCATGCTTGAGACCAAACTCTAGATCCTTGTGGTCCTTATCAGTCATGGCGGGAATCGACAAAGCTGTACCGGGCAGATTGATGCCCTTGTGCTCGCCGACTATGCCTCCATTCACAATGTCACAGATCACATCGTCCCCGCGCATAGTGCGCACGCGGAGTTCGATCAAGCCATCGCAGAGAAGAATCCGTGTTCCGGCCGAGACTTCGCGGGCAAGATCAGGAAAAGTGGTCGCAATTCGGGTCGCCGTACCAGCGATGTCGCGGGGCGTGATCACCACGCTGGAACCCGTTTTCAGCAGAACTGGTTCGTGCCCTTGCAGCAGTCCAGTACGGATCTTCGGGCCTTGCAGGTCCTGGAGGATGCAGACCGTGCGCTTCTCCTTTTTCGCGGCGCTGCGCAGTCGTTCGATGTTTTGAGCGTGATCCTCGTGGGAGCCGTGAGAAAAATTCAAGCGTGCGACGTCCATGCCCAAGCGAAGCAAGTCGCGCATTGCCGCTTCGGAATGGCAAGCCGGACCGATCGTGCAGATGATTTTGGCTCGGCGAGCCGGCTTGTGCGAACCACCTTCGAGAGGCGATAAAGGCTGCTCCGGAGTCGGGGAGGTTGTTGTTGCAAGTTGGGACCTGCTTGGTTTCATCGGCTCCAATCAGAAAGGTTTCGGGTTGAAAGCCAATTGTAATTGCCTGACGGTTCTAAACTCAGGCGATCTCCACCAACCATTGCAATGGCATTGATTTGAAAATCGGTCTCCGGCAATCAGTCTCCAGAATAGAAGATCGGCAAATCCCACAATTTCTGCAGCGCCCTGGATGGTCTGGGGATTTCTACGCTTTAGCGTGATTAATCGCGATTAATTCCTTGCCCAGCATGGCTCGCGGCGCAAGCATGGCGTTGAATTCCGCTCCAACCAGGACGACCAGGGAGACCATGTACATCCAGACCAGAAGTGCGATTCCAGCGCCGAGCGATCCGTAGATAATGCTGTAATCGGCGTAATGCCGCAGGTAGAAGCCGAAGAGCAAGGTTGAAGAAAACCACATGCCGGTCGCAAGCGTCGCGCCCGGAATTACGCTGTGCCACGGTTGGGTGCGCGGCACCGCGTTGTGATAGATGAGCGCAATCACGGCGATGCTGGTAAGGGTTGCAATCACCCAACGGACAACGGCCCACAGCAGGAGAATGTATGGGCTAAATTCACGCGCGGTATAGAACAAAATGTCGGTTTCGATTTTGTTGCCGAAGGCCACAAGGAGGGTGGCAAAGGTCATGGGAAGGAGCGCAAATATGACGAGCAGGAATGAGATCAGACGCTCCTTGACCAGGCCCCAGACTTTCGGGAGCTCGTAACAGCGCCGGAAACCTTCCATCCAGGAGATCATGACGCCGGAGGCGGTCCATAGTGTAAGCAGGGAAGCAGTGATCAGCAAACCCACTGGGCGTTGCGCGGCGCCCCGGAGAAAATTCATTGCCGTGTTGCTGCCAGCGGGAAGAATGCGAGAGAGGGCGTAAGTGATCTCGCGCATGTAGGGCGCGCCTTTGCGCCACGTGGCCAGCACCGAACCGACCACGAGGAGCGCAGGGAAAAAAGTAAGGATGGAAGAATAGGCTGAAGCCTTGGCGATGGAGAAGGCGTCGTGCTGAAAGGCACGCCAAAAGGCCAGCCGTAGAAGGCGCAGAAAACGGAGCATTGCTGGCCCCAGCTTATGGCGGGCGGCTGCGGGTTGCAACAAAGGAACCGGGCCAGGTTCCTCAATCGGCAATCGTTGAGCATTTGCGTGCATCGGTTAATTAGTAAGTTGGGGCCCGTATAAAGGATGCGGGCTTACGACAATTTATTCAGACCGCTATACAAATTCAGAGGCAACCTTAGGGCCGGCGGTTTGCGGGGCTCTCGGGCTGCGGTAAACCAGCATCGTAAGAACGCCTTTCCGGCGTGCAGTTCGTGCAACCCATAGGGTCCTTCGACTTCGCGAAGCATTCGCTGCACTCAGGATGACAGACCCACAAAAATGATCGGGGGCGAACGGAATCGCCCCCGAAGTTTAGGGTAGGTGGCTCACTCCGCTGCCAACTCTTCGGTTTCGCCCTCGTGGCGCATCATTTCGAGAGCACGCTCGGCCTCTTCGTAAGCGGCCGAGACTTCCGCCTGTACCTTGGCCGCGGCCTCTTCCATTTCTGGCGAGAGGCGCACGTTGCGGTAGTACTCCATGCCGGTGCCGGCAGGGATGAGGCGGCCGACGATGACGTTCTCCTTGAGTCCGCGCAGGTGATCGACCGCTCCCTGAATGGAAGCTTCGGTGAGCACGCGCGTAGTCTCCTGGAAGGACGCCGCCGAGATGAACGAATCGGTTGAGAGCGAAGCCTTCGTGATGCCAAGCAGCAGCGGGCGTCCGGTAGCCGGCTTGCCGCCCTCCTTGATCACGCGCTCGTTCTCTTCGCGGAAGCGGAACTTATCGAGTTGCTGCTCCAGCAAGAAGGTGGTGTCGCCCACGTCCTCGACCTTCACCCAGCGCATCATCTGGCGGACAATCACTTCGATGTGCTTGTCCGAGATGTTGACGCCCTGCAGACGGTAGACTTCCTGGATTTCGTTTACCAGGTAAGACTGCAGCTCTTTTTCGCCGAGCACGGCCAGGATGTCGTGCGGGTTGAGCGGGCCATCCATCAGCGGTTCGCCCGCCTTGACGCGCTCGCCTTCCTGCACGTTGATGTGAACGCCGCGCGGCACCGAGTATTCCTTTTCCGTGCCGTTGTCGGCCTGCACGTACAGTTTGCGCTGGCCTTTCGAGACTTCGCCGAATTTTACCGTGCCATCGATTTCGCTGATGACGGCGGTTTCATGCGGTTTGCGCGCTTCGAAAAGCTCGACTACGCGCGGCAGGCCGCCGGTGATGTCCTTGGTCTTCGTGGTTTCACGTGGGATCTTCGCCAGCACATCGCCGGGAAAGACGGTATCGCCGTCCTGCACCATCAAGTGAGCGCGTGAGGGCATCAAGTAGCGCTTGCTGCTCTTGCCTTTGACCACGACTGCCGGCTGGCGCTTCTCGTCGGGAGAATCGCCGACCACGTGCCGTGACAAGCCCGTAACCTCGTCCACTTCTTCGTGGAGAGTGACGCCTTCCTGCAAGTCCTTGAATTGGGCGGCGCCGCCGATTTCGGTAAGGATGGCGAACGTGTAGGGATCCCACTCGACCATCACTTTGCCTTGCTGCACGGCGTCGCCGTCGTTGACTTTCAGTTTCGCGCCGTAAATTACGGAGTAGCGCTCACGCTCGCGGTTCTTTTCGTCGACCACTGCGATCGAGCCCTGGCGGTTCATCACCACCAAATCTCCCGACTTCGACTTGACCGTTTGCAATCCGATGAAGCGCACAACGCCGTTGTTCTTGGCGTCGAGGCGCGACTGCTCGGAGACTCGCGATGCCGTACCACCGATGTGGAAGGTGCGCATCGTGAGCTGCGTTCCCGGCTCGCCGATCGACTGAGCGGCGATGACACCAGTGGCCTCGCCGAGTTCGACGAGGCGACCAGAGGCCAGGTTGCGGCCGTAACACATGACGCAAACGCCGCGCTTCGATTCGCAAGTGAGCACCGAGCGGATCTTCACTCGCTCGATTCCAGCAGCCTGGATTGAACCGGCAAGTTCCTCGGTGATCTCGTTGTTGATGTCGACGATTACGTTGCCGTCGTAGTCTTTGATCTTCTCAAGCGATACGCGGCCCACAATGCGGTCGCGCAAAGGCTCGATAATTTCACCGGCTTCGACGATGCCCTGGACGTAAATACCATCCACGGTGCCGCAATCGTATTCGCTGATGATGACGTCCTGGGCCACGTCGACGAGACGGCGCGTGAGGTAGCCGGAATCCGCCGTCTTGAGCGCGGTATCGGCAAGACCCTTGCGTGCGCCGTGGGTTGACACGAAGTATTCGAGCACCGTCAAACCTTCACGGAAGTTCGCCGTGATCGGTGATTCGATGATTTCGCCGGAAGGCTTGGCCATCAATCCGCGCATGCCGGAGAGCTGGCGAATCTGCTGTTTCGATCCGCGAGCGCCGGAATCGGCCATGACGTAAATCGGGTTAATGAAGCCTTCCTTGTCGGCCCGCTGCATTTGACCGAACATCTCATCGGCAACTTTTTCTGTAATGGCCGACCAGATTTCGATGACTTTGTTGTAGCGTTCGCCGTTGGTGATTGCGCCGTCGAGATACTGCTGCTGGACGGCGACCACCTGCTTTTCGGCGTCCTTGACCAGGGTCTTTTTGCTGTCGGGAATGACCATGTCGTCGATGCCGATGGAAAGGCCGGCCCGGGTTGCATACTTGAAGCCGAACTCTTTCACTTCGTCGAGCATCTTGACTGTGGTCTCGAGTCCGAAGCGCAGGTAGCCGTAATTTACCAGCGCGCCGATCCCCTTCTTCTTAAGAAGCCCGTTGATGTAGGGCATGCCTTCGGGAAGGTGGTCGTTGAGAATCGCGCGGCCCACCGTGGTGTTGACAAAGGTACGATCCACCTGCACGGGTTCCGTGTGGATGATGTCCTGATCGTCGTAGGCGGTGGTCAGGTCGATCAGTTCGCCGGTGTAGCGCAGGCGGATGGGAGTCAGCGTTTCCACTTCGCCCGCCTCCAGCGCCAGCAGAACTTCCTCGATGTTGGCGAAGACGCGGCCTTCACCCTTGGCGCCGGGCTTGCCCTTGGTCAGGTAGTAGAGACCCAACACCATATCCTGCGTGGGAACGGTGATGGGCTGCCCTGACGCGGGGGAAAGAATGTTGTGGGAAGCGAGCATCAGCACACTGGCTTCCACCTGAGCTTCAGGAGACAGCGGAATGTGCACTGCCATCTGATCGCCGTCGAAATCGGCATTGAACGCCGTGCAGACGAGGGGATGGATCTTAATGGCTTTGCCTTCCACGAGCACTGGCTCAAACGCCTGGATTCCCAGGCGATGCAGCGTGGGAGCGCGGTTCAGCAGCACCGGATGATCTTTGATGACTTCTTCCAGGATGTCCCAAACGATGGGCTCCTGCTGTTCGACCATTTCTTTGGCTTGCTTGATGGTGGTGACATTGCCGGTTTGCTCGAGCCGGTGATAAATGAACGGCTTGAACAGTTCGAGCGCCATCTTCTTGGGCAAGCCGCACTGGTGCAGCTTGAGTTCGGGTCCGACCACGATGACGGAGCGTCCGGAGTAATCCACACGCTTGCCGAGCAGGTTCTGGCGGAAGCGTCCCTGCTTGCCTTTGAGCGTGTCGGAGAGCGATTTCAGGGGACGGTTGTTGGCGCCACGCAGCACGCGGCCGCGCCGGCCATTGTCGAACAGCGCATCGACGGCTTCCTGCAGCATGCGTTTTTCGTTGCGCACAATCACTTCCGGCGCGTGCAGGTCCATGAGCTTCTTCAACCGGTTGTTGCGGTTGATCACGCGGCGGTAGAGATCGTTCAAATCGGAGGTGGCGAAGCGGCCGCCATCGAGTGGAACCAGCGGACGAAGCTCGGGCGGAATCACAGGGATGACATCAAGGATCATCCAGCTGGGCTTGTTGCCGCTGCGGCGGAAGGCTTCGACTACCTTCAGGCGCTTGGTGTACTTGAGCCGCTTCTGCAGCGAGCTCTCATTCTTCATTTTCTCGCGCAGTTCGACGGCCAGGCCGTCGGTGTCGATGCGTTTGAGAAGTTCCTTGATCGCTTCGGCGCCCATCATGGCTTTGAAGCCAGCGGGACGGTATTGCTGGTCGAGTTCGCGGAACTTGGTTTCGTCTTTAATGACCTCGCGCTCTTTCACGGGAGCGTCGCCGGGCTCAACTACCACGTAGGCCTCGAAATAAAGCACGGACTCGAGGTCGCGGAGAGAGATATCGAGCAGGTGACCGATGCGGCTGGGCAGGCCCTTGAAGAACCACACATGCGAACAGGGCGAAGCCAGCTCGATATGCCCGAGGCGCTCGCGGCGGACTTTCGACAGCGTGACTTCGACACCACACTTGTCGCAGATCACGCCACGGTGCTTCATGCGCTTGTACTTGCCGCACAAGCACTCCCAGTCGGTTACGGGACCGAAGATGCGGGCGCAGAACAGGCCGTCGCGCTCGGGCTTGAAGGTACGGTAGTTGATAGTCTCAGGCTTGGTGACTTCACCGTGCGACCAGCTCCGAATTTTTTCCGGAGACGCCAGGCTAATACGGATGGCATCGAAATCCGCAATCGTGTTTTGCATTTCGAACGGGCTCGAACGAAACAAGGTGTTCCTCCGCTTCCTGCTCTCAAAGGCAGCTGCCAGTTGTCAGTGGCCAGTTTCATGTTTCGCGGTGGCTGAGAGCCTTGGCCCTGCGAAACGTTCCCGATAATCGCGAAGAACGCTTACTTATGAAATTGTTGCCGAAGTCCCTCAGGGGCTAAAGCCCCCAATCTTCTGCGGCCCTTTAGGGCGCGGCTGAAAGCCGCGCCTTTCAAACCTTAAACTACTGCCGCGACCAAGCTTGATCTGTTGCCGCGCGTCAAACCTAATCCGCTGCCGCGCTGGTCGTGGGCTTTTTCTCCCCGGTCTTGATCAGCTCCACGTCGAGACAGAGCGATTGCAATTCGCGGATCAGCACGTTGAACGATTCGGGCACGCCCGGTTCCATGGCGGCTTCGCCCTTGACGATGGCCTCGTAAATCTTGGTGCGGCCATAAACGTCGTCGGACTTCGCCGTCAGCAGTTCCTGCAGGATGAATGCCGCTCCGTACGCTTCGAGCGCCCAGACCTCCATTTCCCCGAAACGCTGTCCGCCGAACTGTGCCTTGCCACCCAGCGGTTGCTGGGTGATCAGCGAGTAAGGCCCGATGGAACGCGCGTGAATCTTGTCGTCCACCAGATGCGAGAGCTTCAGCATGTAGATGTAGCCGACGGTGACTGGCTGTTCGAACTGATCGCCGGTCATGCCGTCATGCAGCGTCGTCTTGCCGGAAGTGGGCAGACCCGCGTGCTCGAGCAGCGCCTTGATCTCGCCTTCCTTCGCGCCGTCGAACACCGGCGAGCCCATGTACACGCCTCGGGCAAGCGTGGGAGCCAAAACTTCCAGCTCCTCATCGCTCGTTTCAGAGATGATGTCGGCGAGCTTCGAGTCTTTGAACAGGGCTTTCAACTCGCGGCGGATTGATTCCGTACGCGTGTTTTCCTTCAGCAATTTGGTAATCTTCTCGCCCAGAACAAAGCCCGCCCATCCGAGGTGAGTTTCGAGAATTTGGCCCACGTTCATACGGCTGGGTACGCCAAGAGGATTCAGGACAATCTCGACCGGCGTGCCGTCTTCGAGGTACGGCATGTCCTCTTCCGGCAGAATGCGCGCGATGACGCCCTTGTTGCCGTGACGGCCAGCCATCTTGTCGCCCACGCTCAGCTTGCGCTTCATGGCGATGTAGACCTTGACCAACTTGATCACGCCCGGCGGCAACTCGTCGCCCTTGGTCAGTTTTTCCTTTTTCTCGTTGACGATTTTCTTGAGCACGTCGATCTGACGCGAGGTCATCTCCTCGATCTCGTCGATCTGCTCATTCACTCGCGGATCCTTGTCGGCATACTTGATGCGCTTCAAGTTGCGAGTGGAAATGCGCTCGATGGCGTCGCGGTCAAGAATGTTGCCCTTGGTCAGCAACCGCTTGTTGGTGCGCTCGTCGTGCAGGTCGGCCTGGACTTCCTTTCCGCCGAGAATATTTTCCAGACGTTTCAGCCGTTCGTCGGTAAGAATCCGGATCTCGTCGGAGAGGTTCTTCTCCAGCTTGCCGATTTGCGTCGCTTCGATCGATTTCGCCCGCTCGTCTTTTTCCTGGCCTTTGCGGGAGAAAATCTTCACATCGACGATGACGCCCTCGATGCCCGGCGGGCAGTAGAGCGAGGCGTCCCGCACGTCCCCGGCTTTTTCGCCAAAGATAGCGCGCAGCAGTTTTTCTTCCGGCGTGAGCTGAGTTTCGCCCTTGGGCGTAACTTTGCCCACCAGAATGTCGCCTTGCTTGATGCTGGCGCCGATGCGGATCACGCCCGCTTCGTCCAAATTACGCAGCATGGATTCGCTGACGTTGGGAATGTCGCGCGTGACCTCCTCCGGGCCGAGCTTGGTATCGCGCGCTTCGATCTCATACTCCTCGATGTGCAGTGAAGTGTAGTAGTCGTCCTTCACCATCTTCTCGGAGACGAGCATCGCGTCTTCAAAGTTGTAGCCGCGCCAGGGCATGAAGGCGACGAGCACGTTCCGTCCTAGGGCCAGCTCGCCGTGATCCGTGCATGGACCGTCGG
>Ga0073928_10000871_pt1 | contig 63104 bp, 70 predicted proteins | sample PaiPotPPA55metaG_FD_76969 | JGI IMG/M metagenome (GOLD analysis project Ga0073928, IMG submission 76969) | Iron sulfur acid spring bacterial and archeal communities from Banff, Canada, to study Microbial Dark Matter (Phase II) - Paint Pots PPA... ... | reverse complement strand
GCTGTCGAAATCATGCGAGAGCGTATAGCGCAGACCGGCGGCGTGATGAACGAGGCGCGCATGCGCATGACGCGCGTACCTGCCGGCGCCACGCTCGTGTTAAACAAGATCTCCACGGCTCCCGGATTTTGGCTCGGCAACGTCATCGTCATGGCCGGCATCCCGAGCGTCATGCAGGCGATGCTCGATTATGTAGCGCCGCAGCTCAAGACCGGGGCGAAGATGTTGTCCGAATCGATCCGCGCAGATTGCCGCGAAGGCGACATCGGGACCGAGCTCGGCATGATCGCGCAAAAACATGCCGACGTGGTGATCGGCTCCTATCCTTTCATGGACGAGAAGAATCTGGCCAACACCAGTGTCGTCGTGCGTTCACGCGACCCGCAGAAGCTCGCGGCCGCCAAAGGCGCGATCGAGGCCATGTTGGCGCGCGTCAAGGCGACGCTCGCCAAGTAATTCGGCCAAGTAATTTGTCCAAGTAACTCGCCCAAGTAACTCGCCCAAGTAACTCGCCCAAGTAACTCGCCCAAGTAACTCGCCATGAGCTTGTTTGCCATCGCCCCCTGCGATTCCTCAAACATTTGTCCAGTTTTATGGATCATAATGCGCGCATGAATCGGCGGCGCGTCATTTCTATGGCTTTTGGCACCATCATTGCGGTGCTCGGCTTGTTATTGGCGCCGCAATTTTGCGACGCCGAGCCGGCGGCCAATCTTCATGGAACGGGCATCGTTTATCTGCACGGCAAAGGCAGCTGGCCGGGCGGATTGGACGGCGGCACCACCAATGCCTTGAAGGAGGAAGGCGCCCTGGTTGCGACCCCGGAAATGCCTTGGTCGTTTCACCGCCGCTATGACGCGACCTATGATCAGGCGCTGGCCGAGATCGATGCTGCCATCGCCGGGTTAAAAGCGGGCGGGGCCAGCCGCATTGTGCTGATGGGCCATTCGCTAGGGGCCAATGCCGCGATCGGCTACGCGGCGCGACATCCTGAAATCGCCGGCGTCGTCGCGCTCGCTCCTGGCCATCTGCCCGAGGTCGGAAATATGCGAAGCTTCGTCAGCGATGCGGTGGCGCGCGCGAAAATGCTGGTCGCCGAGGGCAAGGGCGATGTGCCGCAGAGTTTTCCCGATATGGCGCAGGGCATTCCGCTGACCACGACTGCAACTCCGATCGTTTATCTGAGCTGGTTTGATCCGAACGGACCGGCCGTCATTCCGAAAAACGCGGCGGCGATCGGTGCGGCGGCCTCGCCAGTGCCGCTGCTGTGGGTTGTCGGCAAACTCGACCCGATCGACCGCCGCGGCCCCCAATACGCCTTTGACGCGCTCGCCAAGAATCCGAAGAGCAAATATCTCGAAGTCTTTGCTGGTCATATAACGACGCCGGTGGTCGCCCGCGGGCAAGTGATCGATTGGATCAACGCGCTGTGAGAGAGCCGACGATAAGGAGTCCGATGCAAGAGCCGGAACCCGACCGACCCATCGATCCGACAAAAATCTTCCCGGTATCGTGGGACCAGTTCCACCGCGATTCCCGGGCGCTGGCGTGGCGGCTCAGCGGCGCCGGGCCGTTCGAGGCGATTGTCACTATCACCCGCGGCGGGCTTGTTCCGGCAGCGATCGTAGCCCGGGAACTCGGCATCCGCGTGATCGAGACGGTGTGCATTTCAAGCTATGACCACACCCGCCAGAGCGATCTGAAAATTCTCAAAGATGTGGCCGCCACCGTGATTGCGCGCGGCGGCGGGGAGGGCGCCGGCGTGCTCATCGTCGACGACCTGGTGGATACCGGCCAGACCGCCAGAGTGGTGCGCGGGATTTTGCCGCGCGCCCATTTCGCAACCGTCTATGCCAAGCCCATGGGCCGACCCATGGTCGACACGTTCATCACCGAAGTATCGCAGGACACCTGGATCTATTTTCCCTGGGATACCGGGCTTGCCTTCCAGCCGCCAATCCGCGACGGCGCCACGTAAAGCACGCGCTAGTGCACGCGCGGCAAACGGTAGTGCACGCGGCGGCGATCAGCTATGATCGCGTTCAAGACTAAGAGGAGTATGGTCATGGACGCCGTGACGCCGAAATCGAGGCAAGAATCGAAGCATGACACCGCCGACACGCATTCGCATGTGGTGCGCCCCGCGCAGATGGAATGGAAGAAAACGCGGTTTGCCGGCTGCGAGGTGAAGGGCCTTCTGCTCGACAAAGCGACCGGCCTGGTCACGGCGTTGATGAAATTTGCCCCCGGCGCCATGCTGCCGGATCATGAGCATGTACGGATCGAGCAGACCTATGTGCTCGAAGGCAAGCTCGTCGACAAAGAGGGCCCGGCAGAAGGCTTGACCGTCGGACCGGGTGAATTCGTCTGGCGCGAGGCCGGCAGCCGTCACGTTGCCTGGACGCCCGAAGGCGGGCTGATGCTGGCGATGTTCCAGGTGCCCAACAAATTCTTTGAGAAAGACGGCCGCGTGACCGATATTTCAGGCGCCGACTGGGATGAGCTTTGGGGGCACGTGTTCAAGGAGTGAGCTGTGATCGGTAGAGGGGAGGGTGTTGCTGTGATTGACGCGGCACGAGAATATGTATTTCGAAACGATGCTGGGCGATGCGATTTAACGGTGCATCGGCCGCGGCGAATCCTGCTGCGCGCTTTGCTCGCAGCCGCACTGGCGCTGCCGGCAGCGAGCGCTTTCGCGCAGGACATCAACCCGCTCTCGCCCAAAATCTCGCTTCAGGGCGAGCAGAAGCGCCGGCTCACGCCGGAAGAACAAGAACGGCAAAAGCGGCTCGACGCCGATTATAAGGCGGCCACCAGCAAGATCCCCGATCAGAAGCGCGCCGATCCTTGGGCGGATGTGCGGCCGGCGCCGTCTGCTTCGGCGGCGAAGAAGAAGCAACAATAATTATTGCTCCGCTCCGGTGAGCGGGTTTTGGTTGTCCGCCTCGCGGATGAGTTATAATCGTTCGCTTCGCGGACGTGGTATGGGTGTCCGCCTTCGCGGACGTGGCGAAACGGTAGACGCAAGGGACTTAAAATCCCTTGGGGGAAACCCTGTGCGGGTTCGAGTCCCGCCGTCCGCACCAATAAAATCAATGTGTGTACTAATTTGCATCACGGCCGCAACACTGTTGGTGCGTTGAGGCTCTAAGGCACTTGGTCCAAGGTCTTTCATCCCGCGATTCTGCGGCATGAAAGGAGATTTTCTAATGGCTACCATCCAAGTCGAACTAGCCAACGCGCGCGACTTCTTAGACAGGCTAACGTCAGGCTCGCTGATACTTCGACGGAATAAAAAGGACGTCACTCGAAGCGAAATCAGTGTGGTCAAGCGCGAATATCATTCTTGGAAAGGGTACTCGCTCGCATCCGGTCGCCGCTCGGCGGCAAAGTTACTCAGCAAAGATGAGGCGCGAAGGATTGCGGTCAGTATCGCAAAGCTGCGCCGGGTCAATACAATAACCCGACCGCTGCTGACTTTCTGCCAGAAACTTTCAGCCAGCGGAAGCGTTTGCAGTACAGCTATCTCACGGGAAGAGAAATCAAATGTTACGCAAAACGCTCATCATACTAACGGCCATTGCGGCACTGGGCCTAGACTCGACCGCTATGGCTAAGCATGGCGGCGCTCACCGCAGCAGTGCTTACGGTGGTAGTGTTCACGGCGGCAGTGGTTACGGTGGCGGTGGTTACAGTGGCAGTGGTTATGGCGGCGGTGGCGGCGGTGGTTATATCGGCGGTGGGCCCGACGGCATGTAACAAGCGCTGTGTCCACCGACCGCTTCCCGCCGCGGCGGTCCATCGAAGAACAAGCGGCCTGTTTTGTCGTGCGCGATTGTGCTTGCAGGCTTGAGAAAGCTTGCGGCCGTCCGTTATGTTCAGGCGTAGTGAACGAAGGCTAGGGCTGGGGGCATGGTCGAGCGCACACCTTTATCTCCCCAGGACGTTGTGATCACTCGCACAGTGGCCAGATTTGGTAATACTTCATATCAAATCGCCGCTATTAGCAGTGTGAGCGTGCAACACCAGGAAAGCGTAAATGGGACTTTTCTTTCAACTGGGTTCCTTCTGATAATTGCTGTCTTGGTCATCGGTTATTTTGAGTGGGCAAGCTGGATCCAAGTCGGAATTGCCGGAGGCATAATAGTTGTGATCACGATGCTTTTGAGTTCTGCCTTTCCAATAAGGACCGCAACCTTAGTTCTCACCACTGCAAGTGGGGAAGCCCGGGCGCTTACATCGCGGGATATCGCGGGTGTTGAGCAGGTAAAGCTGTCGATTGAGGATGCTTTTACGATTAGAGGGTAGCCGCCGCTCGGCGGTGAAGCGCCCCAGCAAGGATGAGAAACGTCGGCGTCCTGCGCTGAAACTATTGGGGGGAAAAGGGCTGGTTCATCGGCCGCAAAGTCTCGCGTCGAAAAAATCACCGCCTGTCCACCGACCAAACTTCGAGAACCTTAAATAAGTTTCTGTGGTCTGTGGCGCGAGTTGAAGTGGGCGCAACAACCGCTCGTATCCTACATTGGGTTTCAGCGGGCGAATCAACAGTTCCGGGTATTCCGCAAGTATTTTCTATCTCGGTCATTTCTTTCACTGAAATGAAATTGAGATCGCATTGGCCAAGCGTTACGCCGTCCGCGGGTGTGTTGATAAGATTTCCGCTGCACATGATTTTAGGTGTTGAGGCCGCTCGCGCGTCAACAATCGTGCCCAAGACGAGCGAAAACCAGAGGATCGTAAGGTGTTTCGCCATGTTCGCGACCCAAAAGCTCCGTGGTCGCCAGAGGCGGAATAGAGATATCCAACCAAGCGCGAAGGCAGGCGTCAATCGCTGGGCGTACAACCAAGCGTGAAGGCAGGCGTCAATCGCTGGGCGTCATGCACGGCCGCGGCGGCTCGCTGTCGCCCTTGCCCTCAGGTCGCGTTTTTCCTCAGCATCGAGCTCTCGCTGCTTGATTGCGATAGTCAGGCAGTCAATCAGGGATGTTTCATCAAACGGCTTGCTCAGGAAGCCGACCGCTCCGCCATTGAGCGCCCGAATGCGGTGGTTCTCATTTGGATAGGCGGTAATCAAAATTATTGGCACACGATATCCTTGCGACCGCAGTAGTTCCTGCAGCTCAAGGCCGCTTAGGCCAGGCATTTGCAAGTCGGTGATAAGACATGCCGTGTCCCCGATCATATCAGACTTCAGGAAATGCTCGGCCGAGCCGAAACTAACGGCTTTGTATCCTAAGGATTCGACGAGTGCCCGGGTACCGGATCGGGCCGCCGTGTCGTCGTCCACGATCGAGATCAATGGGTCTTCAGACATCTCAAAGTTCCACCGGATCTCGGCCATGAAGATTCCGCCGACAACAACTCAACGAAACGGTAATGGTTCACGCACGAATCCATACTCAGGATATTTGATTTAACGCAAAAAGTGGGCGGTTCCACCCGATATCCCGCGTAAATATTTGTTACTGTTTCTCACCTGCCATCGCGTTCTTTTCATCTTCAACAAAATGTCGATACGGATCAAACGGTAATTCCCCAAACGTCCGCTTTTCGTCCTTCTACCTCCGATAGTGGGGCCTGCCCAATTACCCGCGACTGCCGGTTTACTGAACGATTGGCAACGAGATCTCAAAACTTGAGCCACGGTGATTCGTTTTTGCAAGCCGCAGGCTGCCGCCGTGAGTTTCGATGATAGTCCGACAGATAGACAGCCCCATTCCCATGCCGGTGGGCTTGGTCGTAAAAAACGGATCGAATATACGATCTTGATCCTCAGCGTTTATTCCAGGCCCAGAGTCTTGGATATAGAGTGAAACGATGGATTTGCGGTCGAACCCAGTCACCAGCCGCAAATGTCTTTCACCGCGTGGAACGCCTTCCATCGCGTCGATTGCGTTTTTGATCAAATTAAAGATCACCTGTTGCAGTTGCGTAGGTTCAGCCTTCACCTGAGGAAGATTGTGCTCAAACTGAGTCGTAAGTGAAATGCCATGAGCTTGCAGATCGCGTTGTTCCAAGCTCAACAGTTGGTACACGACGTCGTTAAGTTGAACTATTGTATGCAGATCGGACGTCTTCTTGAACAAGTCGCGCATGCTGGAAACTACATTGTCTGCACGATCGACAGTCTCAATCACAGAATCTACAGCCCTGTGTGCCTTTTCCACATCAGGGGGAGTTCTTTTAAGCCAGTTCTGGGCTGCTGCACCAAATGACCGCATTGCACTCAGCGGCTGTTTAAGCTCATGCGCCATTGCTGCTGTTGCAGCTTCCAAGCTCATCAGCCGGTCCGCACGCTCGCGCCGCAATAGAACGATCGCGTGGGCGAGACGCCCATAGAGCACGGTCGTTTCCGTGAGCAGCGCGATCAGCACTACACAACTGGCAAGCAAGGCATAACTGCGAGCAACATACCAACCAAGTGTAAAACGAACTGACGTCATGACCGTCGACAATGCGAGGTCCGGCAAGGTCGCAAAGATGGTCACCATCAACCAAACAGCGAGCACCGTTCGTTTACGAGAAAACAGCAGCACAAGTGCGGCCGCGCTCAATAGCCAGATAGAGCCAGTCAGATAACTGGCAAACGGAGCTTGTTTTGTCGTATTTACAAACATGCTTGGCAGATATTCAGCGCCTGCTGTCACGGCCCACGTCAGTCCTGCCGTCAGAGCCAACACGCATGTGACCGCAATGCGGATTGTGGCTGTGGTTGAAATATCGGACACGTTCGCGCTTTTGGCCGTATCTTTCGAGAGAGCATAGACAATGACGCTCAGGGGAAACGCGATGTGCCAGAGGCAAAACAGATAAGCTGCAGTACTTAAATCCCCGAACAAACCGGCCGGGGCATATGCTCCGGGGAACGCAAATGTTTGCATAAATGCAAATAGCCCGCTGAACATATATCCACAGGCGAGCGCCAGAACTCCGCGCAGCGGTTCGATCGAAAATTGAGCAAATAGAAGAGCCGCCGTAATGAGGTCGGCGATGCATAGAACAGTTTGAAGAACCGGAATGAAGGCATCGATGCGGGCCAGCGGCACACTCGCAAACGGCGTGATGATCAGAAATGTGACCAATAGGAGAACGATTACGCCGAGCGCTGACCTGCGCTCTCGTGTGCTTGCCGGCATGCTAGCGATGACGATGGGAAAGTCTTGTCGCCGGCCGTAAGCTAAGTCCTCAACCGAGCTTGTCTTCATGGGGTAAAAGCGGGCTTCACGTATTCAGGCGACCACAAATAAAAGGCAAAAATGAAGCGGCCAGGATTGGAGCCGCTTCTCGTTCGGGGAGGCCCGACCGCGAGGGCACGAGGGCAGCACGACCGATTACCGGCCGTGAACTGCCTTCGGACAATTCGACTGCAAGGCTTGCATCGCGGTGCTAATGCCGGTCAACGGAATTACACCGTGGAGTGAGCGGCGGCTCTCCGAGATCGATACCGCAAGCTCAGGCACGGACTGCCAAGCGCCCTCGATTAGCGCAGATGCTTTCTCTGGGAGAAGCACCAAAGCTCCTGGTGTCGCCACGCTCGCAGTGAATTCTGTTGTCGTTGCGCCTGCCACGACAGTCACTTTAGGGTGGGTTCGCAGCGGCAATGGTACGGCTACAACGACCACGACTTGTGTGGTCGCACCCTCGCCACAACGGAGCATCAGGCCTGCAATGTCCTGATCGGATACAGTTGTATTTGTAATTTTCGTGATCGAGATCGAGTCTGGACCGCCAGCCGAATTCGGCGTTCGAGCAAGCTGCCAAGTTGCAGGCTCAGCCGGCTGCTGCAAAGGAACATTGGTAGACGGTTTGGAATTTTCTTCCTGGTCGCAGCGCATCCGCGCCCGCTCGTCTTTAATGCCCTTGCAGTGCTCGACTTCACTTTTCAACTTTGTCGGTTTTCCAGAATCCTGACAGCGCGCTGCGGTTATTGTGATTATGCAATAGATGCAGATTACTGCCGCAACACCCAATGTGACATGCGTTCGAGTGGCAAACCTACGCATGAAAAAACGACCTACTTTCCGAGGCCTATTCAAATAGCGAGTGAATGCGGCATTTAACTGGCGCGATTTGAAGCCCGGCCCCGTCGGCCTGATTACTTTGGCAGAGTTGGGCGAAGCACTCTAGGATGCCATTGAAGAAACAGGCGTTGAATGCCGCTTGCGCTAACCGGCGCTACTGGGCTTCATCGGGCAATACGTACTGCGTGGAGTTGCGAGGGGCGGTTACAAGCTAGGCGTCTTGCTGCGCCACCCGCCTTCGATGTCGATGCAGCGTGTGAGTGCGGCAATTGGCAACCTAAGCCGCGAAAGAAATATGTCGGCAGCGCTCGACTTCGGTGAGATCTCGACGATCGGAGCGCTGTTCGCACTCAATACGAGATCGCGCTCAATGCCATTATAGTGATAAATACCACCGCCAAGCCGCAGCCGAACAATATGGTGCTGCTGTGATCCGTTGCCGGTTCGGTCTCGACCTTCATGGCTAAGCTTCCTCTGACCTGAACGACCGAAAGCTTAGGGCCACGAAAGCCCGTGGCGCTACTGTACGTTAATGTGCCGAGCCTATCCAAAAGTATCGGCCCGCGGATGATGCGCATGATCATCCGACACCGAGGTTGCGGACCCACGGATTGTGCAGGAGTTCAACGTTGACCATCTAGTCCCGGGCGGTATCCCGATCCTTCGGCATAACCAAGGGCAAACTTAAAGCGACGCTCGTCATAATTCTCGCGCAGACGTGCGAACGCCTTCGGCATCTCGACGTGTGCCTTATGCTGGTTTATTTTGTCGGACTTCGTTTGCCTCCCTGGCAGATTCTTCGCAAACCGCTCTTCTCCTCCGGACATGACCTGCAGATGGCGGTCTTCGGCTTTACTCGCCGAAACGACCTCTACAACGGGACTTGGATAGCGGCGCACCTCCAAGGTCGGGTGATCGAAGCAGCCGATCAACAGGCCCATGACCGCTGCAAACGCCGTAACGATATAGACAAAGTAACCAAGCAGGGAAGCCACCAAGATGGCTTACTCCGAACAGTACGCACCAGAACATCCGGCACGCCACACAGGCGGTACCTGTTCTGTTTATTTTCTGCGCAGTATTTTTGATTTGATCGAAATCAAACGGCGACGCAAATTCGTGAGGGCGGTTCTATCTCAGGCGAACTCGGAATTGTAATGTGCGCGCAATGGATACACATGAATCGACGGAACGGTTTGGCGCGCTTGCGCGAATCACGATATGTAGCAGTCACGCGCCGATTGCTCAGGCATTTCGTCAAAGCATCCATGGGGATGCCGACAAGGGCTAGGCGCGACCAACTTGGGCCTCGACAATTTCGAGGCCCATTTTGTTTCGAACGTATTGTCCGTTTGCGGCATGTACATTTCATACGGAACTTGGCAGCAATTTTGTGCTGCACGTCACTTCGCGACAAATCGAAATGCGGTGAGATGACCTTGCGTCTGGACACCTGGCCTCTCGTCCCCGAGAGCCAAAGGCGCAAACTTCGGCCTCGACCTGCAAGGGTGTCGGGGCCTTTTTTTGCGTGAACCAGTCTGAGGGTCTTTGTCGATCACTGCATCGGTGTCGCGCGCGTTAACTCTCAGTGTCGATCTTTTCATCTGGCAGATAATGCTCGTGCCAGAGCGCGTTGAGAATCCCGCATCCGCAGGCAAAGCCAAGGCCGAGCATCCATGTGAAGTACCACATCGTGTATGCCCTCAATAAAGATGGGCCGAATTCTTTTCCACGTGGCTCGCCGTCACCACGCCGCGCAGCGCCCGGAACACGATCGAAGTGTAGATCAGAACGATGGGGAGGAAGATCAGTGTTGCCAGCAGCATGACGAACAGCGTGAGCCGGCTCGACGAGGCATCCCAAACGGTCAGGCTTGCCGCTGGTGCGATGCTCGATGGCATGAGGAACGGAAACATGCTCACCCCGGCCGTGGCGATGATGCCGAAAATGCCAAGCGCACTTGCGATAAACGCCAGGCCCGACCGGCGCGCCGACGTCAACAGCAAAGCAAGCAAAGGGCCGAGCAGGCCGAGTACCGGCGCCGCGATCATCCAAGAATGCGCCCGATAGTTGGCGAACCATTGGCCGGGCTGGCGGGTGACCGTCTTCAATAGCGGATTGGACGGACCATCGGCGACGATCGGACTGGTGATAACGTAACCGTCAATGCTCCAAGCGACCCACAACCCGGCCAAAGCAAACAGGACGGTTGTCGCCAGTGCAAGGATTGGCGCCGCACCGCGTGCCCGCGCCTGCACGACGCCGTCAGTCTTGAGCGTGAGGTAGATCGCGCCGTGACCGGCAAGCATCGCCGCCGACACCAGGCCGCACAACAGGCCGAACGGATTGAGCAGTTCGAATAGTCCGCTGCCGGTATAAAGGATGCGCAAATCGCTATCGATACTGAAGGGAACGCCTTGCAACAGATTGCCGAAGGCGACGCCGAATACCACGCTTGGCACCAGTCCGCCGGCGAACAAGGCATAGTCCCAAAAGGCGCGCCATCGTGGATCGGGGATTTTGTTGCGGAAGTCGAAGCCGACCGGCCGCAGAATGAGCGCCGCCAGCACCAGAAACATGGCCAGGTAAAAGCCCGAAAACGACGCGGCATAAACTGGAGGCCAGGCCGCGAACACTGCGCCGCCGCCGAGGATCAACCACACCTGGTTGCCGTCCCAGAATGGACCGATCGTATTGATAGTGACGCGCCGTTCGATATCAGTGCGCGCGACGAATGGCAGCAGCATCGCCACGCCGAGATCGAAGCCGTCCATGATGGCGAAGCCGATCAGCAGCACGCCGAGAAACAGCCACCAGATCAGCCGGAGCATTTCGTAGTCGAGTGGGATGCTCATGGTTGTGCCTCTCATTCCGCCGGTGCCGTTACAGGCCTGTTGGGCACGATTTCAAGTCCCAGAGCTTGCACTGGTCCCATGTAAATGTACTTGCGCATCAGAAAGAGATCGACGACCAGCAGCGCCGAATAGAACAAGATGAAACCGGTCAACGAAAACAGGACCTGCCCGGCGGACAGCGATGACGAAGCGAGAAATGTCGGCAGAACACCGTCAATGGCCCAAGGTTGCCGGCCATATTCGGCGACGATCCAGCCAAGCTCAATCGCAATCCACGGTAACGGCAGCGACCACAAAGTCACGTGCAGGAGCCAGCGGCGCGAGAAATTGCGGTGCGATACATCCCAGAAAATCATCGCGAACAGGGCGATAAAATAAAAGCCCAGCGCGACCATGATGCGGAAGCTCCAGAACAACGGTCCGACATTCGGAACGGTATCGCCTGCGGCCTTGGCAATGGTCGCGGCATCCGCGGCCCGCGGGTCCGCGACATAGCGCTTGAGCAAGAGCGCGTAACCGAGATCGACAGCATGTTCGCGAAACTGCGCCGTCGCCGCCGCGTCGTTGCGGTTCGTTTTGAGCCGCTGCAGCGCGTCATAAGCAACAAGCCCACTGCGGATGCGCGTCTGCGCGTGCGCGACCAGATCGTTAATCCCAGGTATCTGTTGATCGAACGAGCGCGTGGCGATGATGCCGAGGGCCCAAGGGATCTTGACGGCGTAGTCAACTTTACGCCCCGCTGAATCCGGAATTCCAAACAGATTAAAACCCGCCGGCGCCGGCTCGGTTTGCCACATGCCCTCAATGACGGCGAGTTTCATCTTTTGGTTTTCGGAAACGGTGTAGCCGCTCTCATCGCCGAGCACGACAACGCACAGAGCGGAGGCCAGCCCAAACGCCGAAGCGACAATGATCGAACGCTTGGCGAAAGCCGGAAAGCGACCACGAAGCAGGTAATAGGACGAGATGGCAACCACGAACATCGCGCCGGTCACGTAACCGGCGCCGACCGTGTGCACGAACTTCGCCTGCGCAACGGGATTAAAGATAAGATCCCAAAACGAAGTGAGCTCCATCCGCATGGTGGCGGGATTGAAAACCGCGCCGACGGGATACTGCATCCAACCATTGGCGATCAGGATCCATAGTGCCGAAAGGTTCGAGCCAATCGCGACCAGCCACGTCACCGTGAGATGACTGAGCTTGGATAGCCGGTCCCAACCGAAGAAAAATAAGCCAACGAAGGTCGATTCAAGGAAGAAAGCCATCAGGCCTTCAATCGCGAGCGGTGCGCCGAAAATGTCGCCGACATAATGGGAGTAGTAGGCCCAGTTGGTGCCGAACTGAAATTCCATGGTGATGCCGGTGGCCACGCCCATGGCAAAATTAATTGCGAACAGCTTGCCCCAAAATCGCGTGGTATCGCGCCAAATCTCCCGGCCGGTCATGACGTAAGCGCTTTCCATGATCGCTAGCAGGAGCGACAAGCCGAGCGTCAGCGGAACGAACAGAAAATGATAGAGCGCCGTGACAGCGAATTGCAGCCGATCGAGGCTGACGGGGTCGATGTGAAGCATTCTTCTGCTCCGTAACGTTTCAGCGTAGCGGCTCGACCGGACCTAGCGCGCGCGTCATCGCGGCGGCGTCGATGACCGGCTGCGCGTTGTCCGGAAACATAAAGAGCTTAATCCCCACGAGTCCAATCAGCTTGAGGATCAAGACGAACACGATGGCCCGCGCCAGTGCCGTTGGCGGCCTGGCGCCGGCCGCAACAAAGGCGGCGAGCGATGAAAAGATGGCGCTCAATGCGTTGCCTCCGTAACAAACTCACGGACGAACACTCCGGTGCCTGGCTCGATAGCGACACGCGCCATCATCTCGTTGATGTGTTGAGTTGAGTGTTCGCGTACTGGCGCTTTCATCACCATCCTCCACACCCTACTCGATAGTATAATGATACCGAATAAATGAATTTCCTCAGTTGATGCAAATCAAAAATCCGTATTGACAGCGGATCCCATAGTTCTCGTTGGTACATAAAAACGAGCTGTCAACGCCGATGCGAACCATCAAGCGGTTCAACAAGCGCTTCAGCAATCTCACGATCTTAATGTGATTGGGAAAGATCTGTAAATCGATACTTCCGCAGACCAATTGCAACGATCGGGAAATTGGAATTTAGTAAGAGTTGAAATGGAGACGAACTGGTCTCCTCGGGGTTATCGGCGTATGCTTGAGAAGCCGCTACGCGGGCAACGTCAGCGATCCGCTGCCAACGATTTGGCTTGGCGATCGGTAAATAGTATCGGGCTCGCAGTAGCGGTTGGCGTGGCCTATTTCCTCGCGGCACGACTGAGCGTCGGTCTGCTTTTGGAAGAGGGCGTGGCTCTGTTCTGGCCCGCAGCTGGTATTTCCTCAGGTGTCCTGATCGCTCTAGGGCCGCGTGCGAGGTGGCCGGTGGCAGCCGGGGTCACGGCCGCGACCGTCACGATTCACCAACTGATCGCGGATCCCCTCTGGGCTGGTATCGCCTTAGGCCTCAGCAACGCGGTGGAGGCCCTCATTGTGGCCGGATTGCTGGAGCTCTACTTCGGCGCCGATTTTAACATCGTTCGGCTGCGCCAGGTGCTTGGCCTGCTTTTGGCGGCAATCGTTGGGACCGCTATCTCAGCGATCGGCGGCGCCGTGACGTACAGGTTGTTTCAAGGCCCATCGGCAACAATGCTGATCACCTGGCAGCACTGGTTCGCATCCGACGGGATCGGAATCATCATTGTTGCGCCGCTGGTGATTGGACTCGCTACCGCCATGCGGCGACCCCCGTCTCGCAGCGAACTCATCGAAGGCACGACCGCACTTCTGGCGCTCGCGGTCATGACTGGAATTGCGATTTCGCTGCCGTGGCAGGCTTGGGAGACTGTGCTGCCGGTCGCTCTCTTATTTCCAATGTTGTTGTGGATCGCGGCCCGTTGTCGACCTGTTTTCGCGGCGGCCGCGGCGTTCCTGGTCTCCATTAGTTTTGTTGCGACGGCCGTCTTTGACGTTGGTCACTTTGGTGACCCTGGTGTTTCATATGCTGACCAGCAAGCCCAAGCTGCTATTTTGTTTGTGGCGATCGGCGCATACGTTCTTGCTGCGCTATTTGCCGAGCGGAGAGAGAGCCAGGCGCGCCTCGCTCGCGCAAATATGTTGCTCGAGCGCGAACGAGATAACAAGCTCATGAGCGCCCAGGCAATTGCGGGTGCGATCGCTCACGAAGTAAGGCAGCCCCTGACAGGCATCGTGACAAACGCCAGTGCGGCACTGCGATGGCTTGCACGGGATCCCCCCGATCACGACAAATTACGCGCGACTCTAAATAGGATACAAAGTAATAGTCATCGTACCAGCGAAGTGTTTGACGCGATTCTCGCCTTGTTCCAAAAGGGCCATAAGGGACGAGAGCGGATCGATTTCAACGAGATTATTGTCGAGGTACTGCAGTCATTGGGCAAGGAGTTGAAGGATCATGAGATTGAGACTCGCCCAGAACTAGCGGAACTCCCGCCAATTGACGGCCATAAGGGTCAATTGCGGGAGGTTATCTTTAATCTCGTCCGCAACGCGGTCGAAGCAATGGACACCACGACTGATCGAAGTCGAGTGCTGCGCGTGTCAACTGAGCTTCGTGATCCCGATGCAATAGCGGTTACCGTAGAAGACTCGGGACCGGGAATTGATCCGCAAAAATTGGAGAGCATATTTACAGCATTCCTTACGACGAAGTCGCACGGAATGGGATTGGGACTTGCGATTTGCCGCGTAATCGCTGAGCAACACGGCGGTCAACTGACGGCGTCGTCGGACGGCAAAAGCGGCGCGCTGCTCCAAATCGTTCTCCCGGTCGCATCAACCGAAAAGACCGCTCCCGAGACAGGACGTCGATCCGACCAAACCGTTTTCCTTTGATACCATTCTGCATTCCCATTGAGCGACACATACTTGACTAATGCCGCCTCTTCCGAGCGGCCGGCATCGTGGCCTATAGAAACAAATTATTGGCATTCAAAAGCAAGATTGCAGGGCTTGGCATTCGTACACCACCACGTTCGCGTGGTTCGGGGACCAACGAAAAACTTCGGGGGACTTCGGCGGCAACATGCCGATAGAGTTGGGACGGCGCGATGATGACACGAACCGCGCCGTCCCGATCTTCTCTATTTCTCAATTAATTTGCCAAGCAGAATAGATGTGAGCGGCGCGAATACTATTTTATTGGCAGTGCAAGAGGGCAACATTTGGCGCGTGCAGATAGTGTGGCCAAACGGCTCCGTGCACTATTTCGGCAGGTTTTCTTCCAAGAAGGGCGCGCAGGAGTGGATCATCAGGCATGCTTGGTTGACAGCGCCCGTTGCAAAGAAAAACCCAGCACACAAAGACAATCCGATGGCGGAAAACGGTGATTGATGGAACTCAGGTCGCCAGTATTGCCTGAGGATCAGCGTTAGTAGGTAAGCGATCTCAAACTTGGCGCCACCGTTACCGCCGGGCATCGCGGTAATTTGCCGTTGTGACGTTCGACGACCATTATCAGCTTACCAGCGCTTACACCTTGGTGCGTGCATCGGATTGTATTTAAATGAAAAACTAAAAGCGGGGCGCTCCGTTTTGCTCATGATGATAAATTCAATTATGATCACCGGACCGCAAAATTGTCCGACAACCGTGGGTCCAAGCGGAGACATGTGGATGAGCCCATCGACTACCCGCTCAACTGTTGGGAGGTCTGATGACCTTGTCTCTAAGAGCACGAGTGGAGATTTGGGCGGCCCATTTGATATGGCAACGACCTCTGATACAGACTCGGTAGTATTTGTCGTAGACGACGAGTCCGATGTTCGCGAGGGACTGAAAGGTCTTTTGGAATCGGCCGGCATAAGATGCGTGACTTTCCAATCGACCACCGAGTTTTTAAGAGGTGCGAAGTACGAAAGGGCGAACTGTCTCATACTGGACGTTCGTATGCCCGGAACAGATGGACTTGATTTTCAGAAGAAATTAGCCGATGCGTTGATCGATATACCCATCATTTTCATCACCGCGCATGGGGACATACCCATGACGGTCAAAGCCATGAAGGCCGGCGCAGTCGAATTTCTGACAAAGCCATTTCGCGAACAGGATATCTTGGACGCAGTTCGAGCCGCTCTCGAACGTGATCGCCACCGGCGCGAACATGGCGTAAAGGTCCACGAATTACAGTCTCGCTATCAAATGCTCAGTGAGCGCGAACGCACGGTGATGAAATTTGTGGTTGCGGGTCTCTTAAATAAGCAAACTGCCGCCAAGATGGGTCTCAGTGAGGTCACGGTAAAGGTTCATCGCCATAACCTCATGATGAAATTGGGAGCAAAGGCCGTTCCTGAACTAGTTAGGATAGCCGACATTCTCGGAATTGATAGCGATCAATCACAGTAGCATCGCTATTATGTTAATTGCACAAAGCCGTGCAAGTTGGATGTCAGCCCGCCAATGATTTCAATTATTGATGACGACCATTGGGCTCGCGAAGGTATTCGGGAACTCATCGAGTCGTTGGGCTACAGGGCTCACGCGTTCACGTCGGTTGAAGAGTTTTTGCAGTCCGGCCTTTTGCCGGAAACGGCATGCGTTATCACAGATTTGCAGATGCCGGGTCTAAGTGGCTTTGACCTGCAAGATCAATTGCAAGCTCAAGGAATTTCCACACCAATCATTATCGTTACCGCCTATCCGGATGAAAAGCGCCGCGCGCGGGCGCTTGAATGCGGAGCCGTGGGCTTTCTAAGCAAGCCCTTTGACGAATGTTCTCTCATCGACTGCCTGTCAGACGCGCTCGGTCGGAACACCCAAATCCATGATGTGGTGAAGCTCTAAGAAGGTGCTTCTCGAGCTTAGAGAGCGAAGGCTTCTTCATCGTTGACCGGTCGATTTCGTAGTAGAAAACGACAGCGCTAAACCAAAGTATATTTTGCCCATCCCATTGGTTTCTCGCGGCGTACTCGGTGGCCGGATACCATCCTTCAACACAGCATTTCAGCGAGGAGCGCCAACCCTACATCGACTTGTTGGGTTCAACACCCCTGGTTCGAAAGTTCGGGAGTTCACGGCCATGCTGACACAGGCTTCGGTTCGCAGGATCACTACCGACTTTTCGCTAACACGAAACAAACCAACTGCATCGCATGATGCGTCCGATGATGAGTCCAGGCGTCATGCACTTGATGATTTGATGCGCCAATGCGGCGCCACAATGTTCTATTCGCGCAAAGCGGAAATATACACCGAGAACGCCACTGCCAATCATCTCTACAAAGTCATTAGTGGCGCCGTTTGCACCTGCAAATTTCTGAGCGACGGCCGCCGACAGATCGGCGGGTTTTATCTGGCTGGTGACATTCTTGGACTGGAACGTATCGATAGACAGGCTTTATCTGCGGAGGCGATTACCGACGTTGAAGTCCTGGTAATCAAGAAAAATATGTTGCTCGCCCTCGCAGGTCGCGACGTCGTAATACTCAATCAACTTCTTTGCCTCACGGCTCTGGAGCTTGCAAAGGCGCAAAAGAGGGCTCTGCTTCTATTCAACTGCGCCCAGGAGCGCGTCGCGGCATTCCTTCTTGATCTAGCAAAACGCACGTCGGCGGGAGACTCGCTCGAGTTGCCGATGCTACGCCAAGATATTGCCGACTATCTCGGCCTAACAATAGAAACTGTTTCCCGTTCGCTGTCAGCCTTGGAAAGTAATTCCTCTATCGAAGTCTGGCGATCGCGACGGGTTGTACTGCGCAATCGAGCGGCTCTGCGTAGCGCACGACACCGTGCCGCTCGCAAGCACGCTACGCCGTTAACTCAAGCTATCGATGTGGCGGATGCCTTAGCCAGCTGAACGCATCGACCTATAAGTTAAAGGGCCGAAGGAGATACGTTGCCCGCCTAAATAGGCCCGTACTCCGCCGGGTTCGATGCCGCATATTCGGCGTTGACAAATAAACGAATATTCCGCGCAAACATTGGACGTTCGCCTTTGGCGCTCATCGATCATCATTTACATAAATGATCTCGAGCGCCTCTTTTGATTGATCTACATCAAAGGCGATTTAAAGCGCAGCATATAATAATTTTTGTCAAGGTCCCTACCGGTCCCCAAGTGACTGGAGACTTGCTCTCAAAGTTTTTAACTAACCGGGAGGAAACAATGCAAACGACTGTCCGCTATAGTGCCGCCTCGGCAATCATGCCAGTGTGGCTTCTCTCTGCTGTCATTCTAATTTCGGGCGTCCATCTGAATGTTGCTCAAGCACAAGACAGTCCGAAAAAACATAGAGTTGCAGTCGCGGTAACTTGCGGTAAAGAACTTACAGATCAGTGCAACGGTGTGCCAGTGCACGCAAACAACATGCTCGAATGTCTCCGAAAGGACCAGGCAAAACTTTCCAAAAGATGCGCTGTCTTGGCGAACCATGTTGTGCACATGTGTGAAAGAGACGCGATGCAACGTTGCCAACAGGTTGTCGCGGGTAGTGGCAATGTTCTCGGGTGCCTGACAACCGCCAGAGGTTCGGTTTCCTCGGGTTGCAATGCGGCTCTCGATGCAGTTTTCCTGCGCTAGTGGAAAAGACAAGTCATACGATAACCCTGGCACGGCTACTTTAAAGCGTTGGGCTAGCAATCGTCGCGACAAGAATTGAAAGTCGTCAAGGAGGAGTTGCAAATGTGCTGCTTTCTTAAGGCCGGTATTGCGGCGATCGCGCTCTTTACATCAACGCTCCTCGCGGAGTCGGATGATGTGCCGACCCTCAATGTTGAACCGTTATGTCACGGGATTGCCGCACAGGCTGCAAATCCAACAGAAGCAGGCGGACCGGATTTGACTTTTAAGGCGTGCGTCACAAGCGAGCGAGCGGTTCGAAATGATTTGGCCAAGAGTTGGCCAACATTTGCTGCCGCGGACAAAGGACATTGCGTTCGATTGGCAAACACAGGCGGGGAGTCGAGCTATACGGAACTGATAACCTGCCTGGAAATGGCAAGGGACGTGAGGAAGCTGCATTCAAATTACACCAAAGGAATTGACTAGGGAAAATGCAAATCACTCGCGGGGTGCCGACGGCGATGCGCTTTTAAGGTAGTCCGATCAACCAGGCGTCCTTTGGCTCCAGCCTTGTCTCACTCGATTTGAAACTCGCCGATCTTGACGACGGTGGGCGGCCATTCGCAGGCGCGCCTGACGCGGGGTCTTGCCGGTCCAACGTTTAAAGGCGTGGGTCAAGGAGCTGACCTCCTGATAGCCGAGTAACCAGGCGACTTGCGAGATCGACAAGTCATTCTCAGCGAGATAACGCCAGCCGAGATCAACCTTCAGGTTTTCCAGAATATCGGAAAAATTCAGATTTTCCGCGGCGAGCCGTCGCGCGAGGGTGCGTTGACTAAGGCCGAGCCGGCGTGCGACGGCCGGGAGCCTGGCGTCGCCATGCGGTAGCAAGGGCACGATGGCGTTCTCAACGCTGGCGCGGAACGAACCGCGCCGGGTTGGCCGTCGAGCGAGTGCTTCCTCGCAGTATGTGACCAGTAATTTGTTCAGAAAATTGTCGGCGCTGACGACCGACGTATCCTTTATAGTCGGCGCGAACGCAACTTCATCAACGGCTGCACCGAATTCGACGTTGCGGCCAAAGCATTCGGTAAATTTCAAGTTTTGACCGCCGCGACGATGCGCGAGCTTGACGCGGGTTGGCACCAGCCGAACGCCCGTTAGTTGCCGACATAAACGAACGAGCCATGCCATAAAAAATTCAATCTGATGTCGATCCAGGTGTCGACTGACCCCGATATAATGGAATTGTACGCCAACATTTCTATCATCGAGAAATGTCAGCGACACCCCTTCATTGGCAATCGAGCTATAGCGTGCGAGTTTGTGTAACGCATCGCCCAACGTCTCTGAGGAGGCCGAAACATAATAGAGAAAACCAAACTCGCGAAGATCGGGCCGCTCGGCAAGATGAAAACCGAACATGTCGTCTTGGAGTGCGTCGGCGACTAGATTTAAAAATTTGATTTGATCGTGAACTCTTAGCTTAAGGCGTGTGTTATTGATTTGCTGCGGCGTTAAAGTCGCCTTCTTTAACAACGTTTGGGTATCAATTCCCCTGCCTTTCGCATAGGCATAAGCCAACCGCGTTATTGTGCCAGCGGCGTTTGGAATGCTGCCGACATGATTAGTAGCGCTATGACGCATAGTTTTGCCCCTCCTGCCTGTAGAGCCCGGAACGACTATCCATCGTTTCCTGCTGGGGCTGGCGTGGGCGGACAAACCTTTGGCAAACAATAACAAGACGCCCGCATAAAGTCGCGCTTATTTAGCGCGTGGTGCAGCGCAAGCCCGCGCACCCGCGCACACCTGGCGGCCAATCAGCCTCGACCTCGATGCGCGCTAAGACACCGTGTGCTGGCCACACGATTCTTTGGATAATATTGATGCCAAACCCGCAAAAGATTATCGCTGTCATCGATGATGACCCGGAAATGCGCGCGGCGCTGGTGATGCTTTTGAGGTCATACGGATATAGCGTAGAAACCTTCGATTCAGCCGAGACCTTTCTCACTTTTGCTTCGAAATGCCGGGCCGCTTGCCTTCTTGTGGATATTCAGCTCGGCGACATCACTGGCGTAGAATTAGCGCGCCAATTGACTGCGGAAGGGTACAAATTCCCCGTCATTTTTATGACAGGGCAAAGCGATGTAGCGGTCGAACGCAAAGCCGCTGCCGCGGGTGGCATCGCGTTTTTGCGCAAGCCGTTTCCGGCTACGACGTTGATGGATGCAATCAAAAAAGCGGATGGACAAACGAAATTGTAATACTCGTTCTTCGACGGTTGTTACTGACATAAATTGTTCGCGATCGTTCGGCCAAAGCACCAATTCTTCCCTTGCGGTCACACGCGCATTTCGGGGACCTGATCGGGTAGGGCCAACTTGGCTTCGGTCCCGGCGACCACCTGATCGACTGAGACGCCGGGCCCTCTTTCCAACAGCGTTGCGTGGCCGTCCGGAAATCCAATAACTGCCATTTCGCTGACGACAAGATCGACTGGCCGCACCGAGGTCAGCGGCAGCGTGCATTTGTTGACGATCTTTGGCTTGCCCCTCGCAGTGTGCTGCATTGCGATGATCACGCGCTTCGCTCCGGTGACCAGATCCATCGCGCCGCCCATTCCCGGCACCATCTTGCCAGGAATCATCCAATTCGCGAGTAGGCCATGGGCGTCGACCTGCAGTGCGCCGAGCACGGTAATATCGACATGGCCGCCGCGGATGAGCCCGAACGACATGGCGCTGTCGAAAATGCAAGCGCCCGGCAGGGCGGTAACCGGCTGGCCGCCGGCATCGGTGAGCAGCCGGTGACCCATGCCTTGTTCGGGTATCGGTCCTGTCCCAATCAGCCCGTTTTCCGATTGAAAGAATATCTTCACCTCGCTCGGGACGTAGTTCGCCACCATAGTGGGGATTCCAATGCCGAGATTGACCAGCATTCCGGATTGCAACTCCTGCGCGATGCGCTTGGCGATGATCGTTTGCGCGTCCATCGGCTTCATCCGTTTGTCACGAGATAGTGGACCAGTGGCGCCGGCGTCACGACGTGATCCGGGGCGATCAGCCCGACCGGCACGATATGCTCGGCTGTCACGATCGTGGTGTCGGCGGCCATGGCAATGACCGGATTGAAATTTCGCGCCGTCAAAGCGTAGGAAAGATTGCCGAGATAATCGGCCAGGAAAGCATCGATCAGTGCGAACTCGGCATGCAGCGCCGTTTCGATCAGGTACGTCGCGCCGTTGACCTGGACTTTCTGCTTGCCCTCTTCGACGACAGTGCCGACGCCGGTCGGCGTCAGCACGCCGCCCAATCCAAAACCGCCGGCGCGGATACGTTCGATGAGCGTGCCTTGTGGAACGAGATCGACCGCTATCTTCCCGGCGATCATCTGCTTTTGCGTTTCGGGATTAAGGCCGATGTGACTTGTGATCGTTCGATTGATTAGACCGGCATCGACAAGCTTACCGATTCCCCGCCCGGGCGACGCCGTATCGTTCGCTATCACGATTAGATTGCGTTTGCCCTGACGCACGATCTCGTCGATCAAGCGCTCGGGCGTCCCGACGCCCATGAATCCGCCGATCATGAGGGTCGCGCCGTCCGGAATGATCGAAACGGCTTCTTCCGACGAAACCGTTTTCATTTTGAAATCCTTGGATTGAAAGGATTTCTTATACGGGAATCGTGAAGTGGATTCTTTGATCTAAATCAAACAAGCACCAACCTGGAGGTGGTTTCATCCATGCCTATCGTCCTTGATAGCCGCTTACGATAGGCAAGCGTCATCGTTATCAGCGCAGCGTGAGAATAAGGATTTAAATCAATGACCCTGAGCAAGGTCGATTGGAAATCAAATGGCCAGTTAGCGGTGGGCAAAGGCGCTACCGTCCAAGAGTTCATGGCGACTGTCGGCGCCGATAAGCTTGCAATCGGCGTTGCGCCATGGGGTGAAGGCCGCCTCAGCGTCAACGGGCACGAGATTGCACATCTGAAGGATGCTAAAGATCGACGTCAGGCTTTCAGTGAGCTCAAAAAGATTGCCGAGCGTTATCTGGAGACAAAAAGCGCTCCATTCGAGAACCCGGGAAGTTCTTCGAAACTACCGGTTGTGAAAGCCAGGCTTCTCGAAGGCAAAAAAGGCCTTATCGTCGGGATCGCCAACGATCAGTCGATCGCGTGGGGCTGCGCAAAAGCGTTTCGGGCGTTGGGCGCCGAACTCGCCATAACGTATCTGAACGAAAAAGCAAAAAAATTCGTTGATCCTCTCGCCCGAGCGCTCGAAGCGCCAATTGTGATGCCGCTTGACGTTCGGACGGAGGGTGAGATGGAAGCTGTTTTTAAGAAAATCGCTGATGTATGGGGCCGGCTCGATTTTCTTGTCCACTCCATTGCGTTCTCGCCCAAAGAGGCATTGCAGGGCCGCGTTGTCGATGTTTCGCGCGAGGGCTTTCTCACCACGTTAGACGTATCGTGCTGGACCTTCATCCGTATGGCGCATCTCGCCGAACCGTTGATGCGCAAAGGTGGCACTCTCTTCACGATGACCTATTACGGCAGTCAGATGGTCGTGAAGAACTACAATATCATGGGCGTTGCCAAAGCCGCGTTGGAAAGTGCCGTTCGCTACCTCGCCGCCGAGCTTGGACCGAAGGGGATTCGCGTACACGCGATTTCTCCGGGTCCGCTGGCAACGCGCGCGGCGTCCGGCATACCGGAATTCGACGCCTTGCTGAACAAAGCCAAGGCCAAAGCTCCAGCGAGAAGTTTGGTCAGCATTGACGATGTCGGCGTCGCAACCGCTTTTCTTGCCCACGATGCTGCGCGCCTGATCACAGGCGAGACCCTCTACATCGATGGCGGCTATCACATCATGGATTAGTTCGGTGGACGACGCCTCTAAATCGTTGCCGTTGAGTGCATCGAACGAAGCATTCGTCGTCTTGGCAATTCGACTCGTCTGCCTTGGATTGCTTGCGTACTGGGCTCTTATTCTAGTCAGACCATTTTTGACGATCATAGTCTGGAGCATCATCATCGCGGTGGCGCTTTATCCGATTTTTGAATGGCTTTCGGCCAAACTTCATGGCCGTCGTGCATTAGCGGCAATTACAATTACCCTGCTCAGTCTGCTTGTCATCATTGGTCCGGCGACGTGGCTCGGCCTAAGCTTGGCGGAAAGCGTTCAGATACTCAGTGTGCGGTTTAGCGAAGGTACGATCGTAGTTCCGCCACCTCCTGAAGCGGTCAAAGCCTGGCCGCTAATTGGCAATAAAACCTATGAGACATGGCAGCTCGCATCGACCAACCTACGGACACTGCTCGTGCAGGCGGCCCCGCACCTGAAACCAATTGGCACTAGTCTCCTCGGCTCGGCAGGCAGTATCGGCATCAATTTGCTCAAGTTCATCGTTGCGACGATCATTTCAGGCTTTCTTTTCATTCCCGGACCAGCACTGGTCCAATCCGCCAAAAACATCCTTCATCACGTGGCGGCGAGACGGGGAGAAGAATTTGTAGCGATCGCTGGAGCAACAATACGTAATATTTCGCGAGGTGTTATCGGAGTGGCAATCGTTCAAACGCTGCTGGCAGGCATTGGTTTAATGCTCGCTGGAGTTCCTGGGGCAGGGCTCATCAGCTTTGTGGTCCTTGTGCTCGGAATTATTCAAATCGGACCATCGATCGTCTTGATCCCGGTGATCATCTGGAGCTGGTTTGTGATGGACACCCCGATCGCAATCTTGTTTTCGGTGTACATGATCCTAGTAAATCTGCTCGACAACATATTGCGACCCCTTGTCATGGCCAAAGGCTTGAGCACGCCGATGCCCATAATATTGGTTGGAGTCTTCGGCGGCACCATCGCGCACGGATTGATTGGATTGTTCGTTGGGCCAATCGTGCTTTCTATCGCTTGGCAATTGCTCGCACTTTGGACGCGTAACGAACCGATAGCCCAGGATTTGGTGGCGTAGCTGGCGACGGGAACCGGGGTAGGGGATTATGAACAGCAAGGAGATTGCGGCACCCGGCGTGGACGCCATCGTCAAGGAAGCTTCTTCCGCAAATAGATAAACCAATAAACAGCGGCCACCATTATCGAGCCGCCTATGGTGTTGCCAATCGTGACGGGGAGCAGATTGCCGATCAAGAAATTGTTCCAAGTCAAATCGGGAAAATCCGCAGATGTCTTTCCGATTGCGGACCAAAATGAGCTCGGTGCTCCCGCCTTTATGAACAGGCCGATGGATATAAAATAAACATTTGCAATGCTGTGCTCGAAACCGGCGGCGACAAAGGCCGCAATCGGCGGAATAATTGTGAAAATTCTATCGATGCTGGTGCGCGCGCCGTAGCACATCCAGGCGGCGAGACAAACCAGCGCGTTGCATAAGATGCCGAGCGCTAAGGCCGGGATGAATGCCAATGCGCTTTTCGCATTGGCCGTCGTCAATGCAGCCAGACCGACGGCGCCTTTGCCGAAAGTGTATTGGGCGCTGTAGAAGACAAGAACAGCGGTCAAAAATGCCCCAACGGAGTTGCCGACGAAGGCGATGCCCCAGCTTTTGAGCAAATCTCGCGTTCGCACTTTTCCGCCGGCCCATGCCATGACAATAAGATTGTTGCCGGTGAATAGTTCGGCCCCACCAATCACGACCAAAATGAACCCCAAAGAGAAAGCTACTCCGGCAAGTAGGCGAACAATGCCGTAGGGCAGGGTCGCGTAGCCAGCCGCGCTGCCGTCCGGCGAGCTCATGGCGACATTGCCTGCCATTACCGTGGTCGCGAATATTGCGCCAAACGAAATGAATGCACCGGCTAGAACACTGAGGATGAAGAATGTCAGCGGGTCGGTGGCAACGCGTTTGACGCCGGTCTCCTCGGCGCGTCGCGCCATAGTGGTCGGCAGGATCGGGTCAAGCGTTACAGCTTGCGCTGGTTCGATGTCATTGGCGCCTGATCGATCGTCCATGAACGCTCGTTTTCCTTCCAAGGCGAGCTAGCTTCGTTATCCGCTCGCGCCGACGCCGAACAGCAAGCCGACAATCTGGACCGCCACCACTTTGACGATCGTCATCGACGGAAAAATCATGGCATAGCCGATGTCGGGACGCTCGGTCGGCGCCATTCGCGTGGAATACACCAAAATAGCGGGGTTTCCAGTCGCGCCCGACGCAATGCCGAGAAGATCGTCATAAGGAATTTTCATCAAATAGTGGCCGACCAGCAGCACGATCACGACCGTTGCCAAGAGAACCGTAACGCCGATTAACAACAACAATAGTCCCGTCTCCGACACGGTCTTGACGAACGGCTGACCGGCATTCACCCCGACGGTCGCAAGAAATAATGCGAGACCGAAGTTGCGGAGCACGATATTCGCCGGTAACGGCATGACCCAGAGAAGCGGGCCGGTCCGGCGCAGCTTTCCTGCGATCAGCGCGACGATGAGCGGGCCGCCGCCGATACCCAAAGTGACAGTTCCGACTCCCGGAATTGGAATCGGAATGAGTCCGATGAGAACGCCGAGCACCATTCCGATTCCGAGTGAGACATAACTGAACTCGGCGGCAGCTTTGACACTGTCCCCAAAGAATTGCCGTATGGCATGCTTGCGATCGGGCGGTATGAGGACACCTACGCGGTCGCCGAATTCGAGCGTGAGATCGGGTGCCGGAACAATGTCAGTGTCGTAACGCCGTACGTGCAGGAGTTGAACAGGGAATGCGGACGGCAGCGGAAGCTGCGCAAGCGGCACGCCAACGACGCTGGCCTTGCCTACAAAGACACGAATGTAATCAAGCGCCGAGCGGTCCTTGACGATGCGTCCAGGCTCAAGCTTGCCGAGCCGAGCGGCCGCTTCATTGATGGTGTCCTGCCGCTCGGCTATGACCAGGAGGCCATCTCCTACCTCAAGCAAGAGGTCCGCGGCCGGAATGATATTCCCGCTTTTCTTCCTCACCATCGTGACCTGTACGTCGCTTGGCAAATCCCTTCGAAGGTCGTCGTAGGTGGCATCGGTCCAATTGGGGCCAATCGTAATTTCGCCCATGTGCATTTGTGGCTCTTTCGCCGGAAATTTCGGCTGCACAAGCCGTGTCATGAAATAAATGCACAAGATCGGTCCAATGACGCCGAATGGATAGGCGACGGAATATCCGATCGACGGCTCCTTGTTGCCCATCACATCGAGGGCCGCCTGCAGGGTGGCGGTGCTGGTCATCGACCCGGCAAAGATGCCGAGGGTGTGGCCGATCCTGACGCCGAACATCTGCCCAAGTCCCAGCGCGACCATGAGCCCGGCGACGACTGCAACGAAAGCGAGAAGATTATATTTGCGGCCTGCCGCGCCGGTCATGCCTTCGAAGAATTGCCGGCCATACAGAATTCCCACCCCGTAGAGGAACATGATCAAGCCGATCAAACCGATCGGACCGATAATCTGCGCTTTAGGAGCAAATGCGCCGAGTGCCAGTCCGACAAAGAGCACGGCGCCGACGCCGAGCGAAAAGCTGCCGATGCTGATCTGGCCCACCAGATAGCCAAGACCTATTGCGAGAAATGCGGTAAGGATTGGCTGGGTGCCGATGATGTCACGCGCCAGGTCAATCATTAGAACCTCTCCAGCTCCAAACGCGAATCGCGTGCTCAACGCTTAGCGGACACGGCAGCCGGCAGCTCGGAACTGTTCAAGCACTCGTTCCACAAGATCAGGTGTCGGCGGGGCCGTATGTGCAACCTTGTATTCAAGATTCATGGCCTTCCATTTGAAGGCGCCCAACTGATGAAGCGGCTGCACCTCGACCCAGGCAACATTCTTCATCGGTGCCACAAACCGCGCGATGCCGTCGATATTTGCCGGATCGTCCGTTAGTCCGGGCACGAGCGTGAAGCGCACCCATACCGGCTTGCCCATCGAGGCAAGGCGCTCGGCAAAGCGCAGCGTCGGCGCCAAGTCGCGTCCGGTCACTGTGCGATAGGTCTCGGGATTTGAACTCTTGATGTCGAGTAATACGAGATCGAGAACGGAAAGATATCTGTCATCCGCGCGGTCTCCGAGGTAGCCGGAAGTCTCGATCGCAGTATGCAGCCCGAGTTGTTTGGCGCCAGCTAAGATCCGCCGGGTGAAAGCGAGCTGCACCATTGGTTCACCGCCGGAGATCGTCAAACCGCCGTCTAATGCGCGTAAAGCATGCGCGAACTTGGCGAGTCGATCGATGACTTCCTGCGCTGCAACGTAGGTGCCGTCTTTGAGGTGCCAGGTATCGGGATTGTGGCAGTAAGAGCAGCGCAGCAGGCAACCTGACGTGAACAAGACGACCCGTAGTCCGGGACCGTCGTAACGCGATGCTGTTTCGTAGGAATGGCAATAGCCAAATGCGCCTTGGGGATCTTCCTGAAGGGCACTTTCATCCGGAGCATCCGGGGAGAGGCCGACGTGCAGATCGTGCCGGCTGCCAGCCTCGATCTGACCGACCTGGAGCATGACCGCATCTCCTCCTCAAATTTGGCCGTGGAAGGTTCGGCTGATGACATCCTGCTGCTGCTCGCGCGTGAGCCGCACAAAATTGACGGCGTAGCCAGAGACCCGGATCGTCAGCTGCGGATATTTGTCCGGGTTCCGCATCGCGTCTTCTAGAGTCTCCTTATCGATCACATTCAAGTTCATATGGAACCCGCCGTGACCGAAATACATGTCGAACGCCTTCACGGCGGCATCGACAAGCTCGTTATCCGACAGGTGCGCCTTTTGCGGCGCGACCGAAACGGTGTAGCTGATGCCGTCCAATGAATCCTTGTACGGCAGCTTGGCGACCGAAAGACATGACGCAAGCCAGCCATGGCTGTCGCGACCATGCATGGGATTCGCCCCTGGTCCGAAAGGTTCTCCCTTGCGTCGGCCATCCGGCGTGTTGCCGGTGGCTTTGCCGTACACCACATTAGACGTGATAGTCAGGACGCTTTGTGTATGCGTCGCGCCGCGATAGGTGGGGTGCTTGCGGATTTTGTGCATAAACTGCGTGACGACATCAGAAGCTATACTGTCGACGCGGTCGTCGTTGTTACCGAATTGCGGAGGCGGACCTTTGCTCTTGTTCTGGTAATCGATAACCAGGCCCGTATTGTCGCGAATGACGTGAACTTTCCCAAATTTTATTGCCGCAAGACTATCGGCGACTACCGAAAGGCCGGCGATGCCGAACGCCATTGTCCGCAGAACATCGCGATCGTGCAGTGCCATCTCCAGGCGTTCATAGAAATATTTGTCATGCATGTAATGGATACAATTCATCGCATGCACGTAGGTGCGGGCGAGCCATTCCATCACATTGTCGAATTTCGCATGGACGTCGTCGTAATCGAGTTCCTCGCCAATCACCGGCGGAGTCGGTGGGGCGACTTGCTCGCCCGAAACCTCGTCGCGGCCGCCATTGATGGCGTAGAGCAGCGCTTTGGCGAGGTTCACGCGAGCGCCGAAAAACTGCATCTGCTTTCCCAGCCGCATCGCTGAAACGCAGCATGCGATGCCGTAATCGTCGCCCCAATAGGGACGCATGAGGTCGTCGTTTTCGTATTGCAGTGAAGACGTAGTGCGACTGACCTCGACACAGTATTTCTTGAAATTCTCCGGCATGTGCTTCGACCACAGGACCGTGATATTCGGCTCGGGCGCCGGACCCAGATTGGTCAAAGTGTGCAGCATGCGATAGCTGCTTTTGGTCACGAGCGGCTGTCCGTCCAAGCTCATTCCGGCGACGCACTCGGTCGCCCAGTAAGGATCTCCGCTGAACAGCGCATCGTATTCCGGCGTGCGCAAGAAACGCACGATCCGAAGTTTCTGCACGAGTTGATCCCACAGCTCCTGCGCGCCTGCTTCGTCTAAAATCTTTTCTCCCAGGTCGCGCTCGATATAGATGTCGAGGAATGTCGAAATCCGACCGATCGACATCGCGGCGCCGTTCGCTTCCTTCACCGCGCCTAAATAGGCGAGATAGGTCCACTGCACCGCTTCTTGGGCGTCCGCGGCCGGGCGGCTGACGTCGCAATCATAGAGTTTTCCCATCGCGACGAGATCTTCCAGCGCGCGTAATTGTTCCGCCAATTCCTCCCGCTGGCGAATTACTTCGTCGGTCGGCCACATGTCGTCGATTTGCTGACGTTCTTCTCTTTTGACTTCGATCAGCCGGTCGACTCCGTAGAGTGCAACGCGGCGGTAATCGCCAATAATCCGTCCACGGCCATAGGCGTCCGGTAAACCGGTAATGATCCCGGACTTCCGGCATTTCATTATTTCCGGGGTATAGGCGTCGAAGACGCCATCGTTGTGCGTCTTGCGATATTTCGTGAAGGTTTGATGGACATTTGCATCGGCTTCAAAGCCGGCTGCCTTTAGACCAGCCTCGACCATACGAAGCCCGCCATACGGAAAAATAGCTCGCTTGAAGGGCTGATCAGTTTGCAGTCCGACAACGACCTCATTCTCCTTGTCGATATATCCAGCTTTGTGCCCAAGAAGCGTGGACGGCGTCTGCGCATCAACGGCGAGGACGCCGGCCTTTCGCTCTTCTTGGAAATAGGGCTGCAGTTTTTCCCACACCGCATTGGTGCGCTTTGACGGTCCGGCAAGAAATTTCTCGTCGCCAAAATACGGTGTGGCGTTCCGAGCAATGAAATCGCGCACGTCGATAGAGGTTGTCCAAGTACCAGGCTGAAAGCCGCGCCAGCAGCGCTCGTCTTTTTGGCTTTTGGATATGCCTGCGGTACCTTCCATGGCGCGCCTCCGCTGGTATTTCTAATTGCGAAAACTTTGCGGCATTCCCGCTTGCAAGTATTTGATCGAAATCAAATTTGGCTCCGCAGCGCGACTGGATCGCGTCGATAGTCTGCCACCAAGGCGGCGAGGAATGCCGAGGGTGAATAGTCCGAAAACCGGATTATCTTCAGCCGAAAGCCGCACGAACACGGCGCGAAATAAATGAAATCGTGTGCCGGGCGATCATGAGCTCTTCGTTTGTGCCGATGACGTAAACGGCGACCTTGCTGTCCGGCCTTGAAATCAGCGGACCGCCGGCTTTATTTGCAGCGCCATCAAAATTAACCCCAAGCCACGCGAGCTTCTCCGCCACGCGCGCACGAATCGTGGCAGAGTTTTCGCCAATGCCGGCCGTGAAAATGAAAGCATCCAGCCCATTGAGCGCGGCTGCGAGCATTCCTGCATTGAGCGCAATCCGGTAGACAAAATATTCGATCGCAAGCCTTGCGCCAGACGCGTCGCTCGTTTCCAGCTCGCGCATGTCGTTGCTGAGGCTCGAGAGTCCCTTTAGGCCGCTTTCCCGGTAAAGTAGATCTTCGACTTCCTTGGCGGCCAGACCTTTCTGCGTGATCAGGTAAAGAAGTACTCCGGGATCAATCTGGCCGGGTCGGGTGCCCATCGGTAAACCATCGAGCGCAGTGAAGCCCATCGTGCTTTCAATGCTTCTTCCGTTTGCGAGGGCGCACATCGACGCGCCGCTTCCGAGATGAGCGACGATAACGCGACCGTTTGCGATTTTCGGGGCGAGATCGCCCAAGCGACCGGCAATGTACTCATACGAGAGCCCGTGAAAGCCATAGCGACGGACGCCCTCCTGATAAAATCGCTCGGGAATCGCGTAATGGTCGGCGACCGAGCTGTGCGTGCGATGAAACGCCGTATCGAAGCATGCGACCTGAAGCAATCCAGGCTGACGCGTCATCAGCCTGCGGATCGGCGCGAGATTGTTCGGCTGGTGGAGCGGCGCAAGCGCGCTGAATTTCTCCAGCTGGGCTACCACATCTTTATTTAGGACCACTGGTCGATCGTACTGAGGCCCGCCATGGACGACGCGATGTCCGACGGCGACGAGTTTGATTTTTTGCGTCTCGCGTAGCCAATTGCCGGCGGCGTCTATTGCGGTGGGAACGTCCGCGATTTCCTGTGGCGAGTACGTTTTGTCGATCAACGACGTCCCATTGGATGACTCGGCTCGCAGCCGCGGCCGCGTGCCGATTCCATCAATTTGACCCTTAATCAGGTGTTGCGGATCGCCAGAATTTGCCAAGCCAAATATTTGAAACTTGACGCTCGACGAACCAGCGTTAACGACAAGGATCGTATCCATGGGCATCAGGCGGTTGGTAAAGGTGCCTTGCTCCGTCGCGCTGCTGCGTAAAGGACCGCCGCGGCACATGAGGCCATGCGACTGCGCACGGAATCCGCTCGCGAGGTAAGAACCACCGGGACCCGCGCGCCGAGCACCAGGCCGGCGGAATCTGCTTTGGACAGGAAGATTAGGTTTTTTGCCAGCATGTTGCCGGCTTCGAGGTCCGGCACGACGAGGATTTGTGCTTTGCCGGCCACCGGCGATTGAATGCCCTTTATCCTTGCCGCTTCCGGGTCAATCGCGTTGTCAAAGGCCAGCGGGCCGTCGAGTATCGCGTTGGTGATCTGTCCGCGATCTGCCATCTTGCAGAGCGCCGCCGCATCAATTGTTGAAGGGATTTTCGAGGTGACAGTCTCAACCGCGGAAAGTATTGCCACGCGCGGCACTCCGAGCCCGACTTGAGTGAACAGGTCTACCGCGTTCTGGACGATATCGAGCTTGGCATCGAGGTCGGGAAAAATATTGATTGCGGCGTCGGTAACAAACAACGTCTCCGGATATGTGGGTACGTCCATGATGAAAACGTGACTTATCCGTCGCGCCGTACGCAAACCGGTTTTCGAATTGGTGATGGCCCGCATTAGCTCGTCGGTATGCAGACTCCCTTTCATCAAAAGCTCACCCTTGCCTTCGTGCACCAGCTCGACAGCCCTCGCGGCGGCTGCGTCGCTGTGCGGAACGTCGATCACCTGGAAACCGTCTATCGGAATTCTACGCTCACGGGCGACCTGGTTGATCTTGGCGGCTGGCCCCACCAGAAGCGGTTTGATGATCCCAAGCTCCGCTGCCTCGACGGCGCCGCGAAGCGAAGTTTCATCGCACGGGTGCACCACAATCGTTTGTGCGGGCGCTACCTGCTTGGCTTTGGCGATCAGACGCTCATATTTTGATTCTGGAGGATGCGCCGCCGGACTGATGGCCCTAAGAGTTCCTATTTCGCTCTCTCGGTTTCTTGGCATATCGACTCCATGTAGTTTCGATGTGTCCCCGCCGGCTATGACGCTTTGGACGTCGTTTCTCTCGCGTCTTCGGGTGGAACTGCGCGAATTGGTAATCGATCGTCTTTTCCGAACAAGCGGCTGATCCGTTGGAAGCGTTCTTGATCGTCAGCGGAAAATTCTCCGCGTGCACTCAAGACATCGTGTATCAGATCGAGCGTCTTACGCCGGATTTCCGGTTCGCGCGGCAGCATGGATGGAATAGCCGACAGCGCCGCCTCCGGATCGAGCAGGAGGATATAGAACTGCTCCCGTACTATTGCTTTGAATTGCGCTAAGGAAATATCGGTGTGCTTCTCGCGAACGCGGCGCAGCGCTTCGAAACCGCGCTCATCAACGGCCGCTCGCCCCATGCCAACATAAAGAAGCGCGCGGACGACTGCCTCGCCCCGGTAGCCGGACGAGATACGCGATTTTAATTCGGCGATGCGCTTATCCATAAGCTCGCGATGGAGCGCGCTTTTCGGCGCTTTGCGCAGCGATTGAGTAGAGGCGGGGTCGATCCCAAGTGCCGCCTGAAGCTTCGGCGATCCGTAGGTCGCCATGAACGCACGCTCCGCAAACGCCTCGCTCATACCGCGCCAAGCATCGAGGGTGGCAACGATTTGGCGTGATACGTTTTCTTGAAGAGCGAGGTAAGGATTGTTCTCCGCTATCGGACTCCTTGCCTTGCGAACCTGCTCGGCAAGTCCGGCGACGGGAGCCATTAAGGGATTTGCATTCGAGAAGAATTCGTATCCGAGCCGTAACGGATGCAGTTGCCGCATCCAGTCTGCCCAGGAGGAATTGACGAGCGAGCGAACGAAAGGCTGCATGAAAGTACGATAGAGCGCGAGATTGGTTTGCGAGACCCGGGCCGCGGCTGCAAAACACCGCTCGTCGGCGGCATCGTTGCCGCCCAGCGCGCGGATGTCATCGAGCGTCCTTTGCTCGCAACGCATCACCCAATCGCCGCCGACGAGGTCGGGACTGGCCGCATCGGTGCCCTTCTTTTCGAAAGTGGCCTCGTACAGGCCCGGCGGCAGCGTGTCGATCAGATCGATATTGCTGGAGAACTCGCGGTACTCTTTGCGCGCCACGCCGCTGGAAACAAAAATTCCCAAATGGCCGACTTTCTCGTGGATCGAGTAGACGATCGTCTGGCCATAGGCACGGATCTCGTCCACGTCTTCATATAAATCGAGGATCCAGCCCAATGCTTGCTGAGGTGGCGTAATGTTGTCGCCCTGCGAGCAAAACACGACAATCGGTGATCGGATGCTGCGAAGGTCTATTGCCGTACCATCTGAGGTACGGATCCTGCCGGCGGCAAGATTATTTCCGACGAATAACTCATCGACGATTGCCTGAATTTCCTCGCCGTTGAGATTGACATGACCGCCCCACCAGCGTTCGAACTCGAGGTATCGGGGTCCTTCGGTGTCAATTTTGGAATACAGATTGTACTGCTTACTCCAAAGCGTGTTGGCGGGGTTCTGATTTTCGAAATTTTGTACCAGCCAAGCACCATCGAATTTGCCGTGACCAAGATCGCTTGTGAGCGCGGTCAGCCAACTGCCGCCAAGCAATCCACCGGAATAGCGCATCGGATTTTTGCCATGCACGCCCTGCCAGTAAGAGAGCGGTGAGCCGGCGACGATGATTGAACCGAACAGTTCCGGCCGCAGCGCGGCAAGCATCATGACCGCCCATCCGGCTTGGCAATTGCCAATGACGCAGGGTTTGCCATCCGCCTCCGGATGCAGCGCAATCACTTTCTCGAGGAATATCGCCTCGGCGCGCGCGATGTGCTCGAGGGTCTGACCGGGCATCGGGTCGGGAAGAAAACCGATGAAATAACACGGATGGCCCGCCTTGAAGGCCACTCCGATCTCACTGTCAGCCTTGAAGCCTCCAATCCCAGGACCATGGCCGGCGCGGGGGTCGACGACGACGAATGGGCGTCGCGTTCGATCGATTTCAATTCCGGCAGGCGGAACGACGCGCGCGAGCGCATAATTCACTGGCTGGTCAAGCCGCCTACCGTCGATTAGAAGCTCGACCTTATAATCGAGCACATGCGGCGCAGTCTCGGCGAGATGCTCGCGATATTGGTTGCCGCGTTGGCGCATGACGTCCCAAAACAAGACGCTACGCTGCGCGGCATCGATGCAATACTCGATCGCGGGGCCGAACATGCTCAACCCCGAGCCGTCGAATTTATCGGCCTGTGATGATGAAGACGGCACTTCCGATGCGGGGCACACGAGGTGAGTCCCTCTCTGAACTCTCTGGAAAGGTCTAAGCGGGGCGATAGGCCTTTTGCGGGCGCTTATCGCTACGAAAAGAGCTATCCCCAAAATTCGATATTGGATTTGATATAGGTCAAAGAATTCCGGCACTTCTCTCTGTCGGCTGGCTGTGCGTATTTGGCGGGAGGCGGGCTCATGTCACGCAACCCACAGCTGCCGGGAATGCATGAAATGAAACAATCCATAAAGCTGGCCAGCGGTTTGGATTGGCGTCGGTATCTGCCGCCACTTAACTGGTTGGCGGATTATCAGTTCAGCTGGCTCACTAGCGACGTCGTTGCGGGCGTGACCCTGGCCGCCTACGCAATTCCGGTTGCGCTTGCTTATGCGACGCTGGCCGGTTTGCCGCCGCAGGTGGGCATATACGGCTATTTGCTTGGAGGTCTTGGCTACGCCTTATTTGGGTCGTCGCGCCAACTCGCCATCGGGCCGACCTCGGCTATATCGCTGATGATTGCTGGAACGGTGGGCGAAATGGCCGGAGGCGACGCCGCCCATTACGCCGAAATTGCCAGTCTCGCGGGGCTCACCGTCGCGCTGCTTTGCTTGATCTCATGGCTTTTGCGTTTGAGCGTCTTGGTGCGCTTGATCAGCGACAGCATTTTGGTGGGATTTAAGGCCGGCGCCGGACTGACGATTATCATGACTCAACTGCCGAGCCTTTTTGGAGTAGCGGGCGGCGGACACAACTTTTTCGAACGTGTAGCGCTACTGCTGGGCGAGCTTGGCCAGATCCACTACCTCGTGTTCCTGATTGGAGGCCTTGCAATCGCATTGCTGTTTGTCGGCGAGCGGGCTTTTCCGGGCAGGCCCATTGCGCTCGGGGTCGTTGTGCTCGCGATCGTGGCGGCGTCTGTTTTCGGACTGCCGGCGCTTGGCATACCCACTACCGGGGAAATCCCTCGCGGTCTTCCGTCCCTTTCTTGGCCGACACTGCGTCTCCGAGATGTCGACGGGATATTTCCGCTGGCAGCAGGGTGTCTGTTGCTTGCCTATATCGAAGGCGTATCCGCTGCGCGCAGCTTCGCGACGAAACACGGCTACGACCTCGACCCGCGACAAGAGTTTCTTGGGCTCGGGGCAGCAAACCTGGCTGCAGCGCTCGGACACGGATATCCCGTGGCAGGTGGCTTGTCGCAGTCGGCAGTAAATGACAAAGCCGGCGCCCGCACGCCGCTTGCGCTTGTCTTTGCGTCGGTGACGCTTGCTCTATCTCTTCTCCTTCTCACCGATTACTTGGAGAATCTGCCGAAGGCTGTTCTGGCTGCCATCGTTTTCACGGCTGTGCTCGGCTTGCTCGATATCCGCGCGCTGTCTCGCATGTGGCAGATCAGCAAGCCTGATTTCTATGCGGCGACGATTGCGCTTGCTGCGGTTCTGCTCTTAGGGATTCTGCAAGGCATATTGCTCGCCGCGTCAGCTTCGGTGTTGATCCTTCTGGCGCGCGCATCGCAGCCGCATGTGGCGTTTCTCGGCCAGGTTCCAGGAACCAACAGTTATTCCGATCTAGCGCGCCATCCCGAAAACGAGCAACTGCCGCACGCGATCGTCTTTCGTCCCGAGGCGTCGCTGCTTTATGTCAATGCCGATTTCGTGTTGCAATCAGTCTTGGAACGTCTGAAAGATATTAGTCAAACCCGCATACGCTTAATCGTTTGCGATCTCTCGGCATCGCCTTACATCGACCTCGCGGGTTCGCGCATGCTACGTCTGCTCCACAGCGAGGTAGCGCCGTCTGGTATAACTTTGCGCATCGTCGGAGCGCGAGGGCGGGTACGCGATCTCTTGCGCGCTGACGGTATCGGGGAACTGGTAGGTGGACTGGATCGCCTGACGAACCTCGAGACCGTCATCAATAGCGCTGCTTAGGGTTTGTGCTCCCGAGCGCCGGCAGTGGGGCAACCTCTTCCAGGCTCACCGTAGGAGTTGCGTATCAGTGACTTTCGTCCAGGATCGATCGGGATTGAATGAGGTCATTCGCTCGGCAAGCTTCGCTGTGTCGAGCCCAAGGTCCTTCTGGAAGACGTTACCCGTGTGATTGACCATAAAAGTCATCACGCCGGAATTACGGTATTCGGCAGGATAGGCGACAAGCGCGAATCCGCCGATCATCTTTCCCTTCACGACATAATCCAACGCGCCGCCGGGCGCGTCCGGCCCTTGCTTGGTGAGGATCTTAAAGTAGTAGCCGCGGTATGGCATGCGGCCTTCGCCAACCCGGTAGCCCTGGTCAGTCGCTTCAGCGATGAGCTCGCCAAGGGGACTGACATCTTCACCTTGGGACGTCGGCCAATACAGTCCGTCCTTCTTTCCTGGTGCGCTGATGATGCGTTGTGCATAGGTGTTGGCGCCGGCGCCGGTGCGATCCCTCTCGGCATATTCGTTTTGCGCATCAACATAGGCGAGACAGGACTGAATCGCGTCGAGCTCATCGCGGCCGACGCGACGGAAGAGAATCTCCTCACGACCGGCCGCCGTGTCGAACCGCCATAACCCGTCCTTGCGGACGAGAGGTATCGGAAGCGGAAAGTCCTCTCGCCCGATGACGAGGGTGGCTTTGTTGTCGCCTTCCATGGCGATCTGGTGCTTGGCGTCATAGGCGGCAACAAATTTCTGGCGCGTTGCGGCATCGGCAACTTCGTCACCAGACGACACGATGTCTTGGCCATCTGGGCCGAGCACCGTCACAATGGCCTTACGATCACCCGCCTTGGCTGCGCTAGCGAGGGCGCTGGCAGCTTCATCGGGTGTCTTGAAATCTTGCTGGGCACTGACGATCGAGGCGGTCGCGCAAAGAAGCGCCGCTATCGTCATTGAAACAAGCGTTCCGTTCATGACATCCTCGATCACATGCGCTTTCGCACGCATATGTTAGTGTAAAATTCGGACAGTGGTTGGCACCTGCGCACCCGACGCAATCCATTGCTGGTAAGTCTGAAGCTTGATGCCGAGCTTGTCGTAGAAGACTCGCAGATAGCCATCCTGCCCGCGCGTGACCGCTTCCGGCGTAATGGTCTGCACTTCCTGTGCGATAACGCCTACATAGGCGCGCTCGCTACCGTTATAGATGAAGCGATAAAAGCCGAGGCCGTTAGCGAGATGGCCGAGGAGAACGACATCGTGCTTGAGCGCGATATCCGATCGCCGTCCGCCGCCGCCACCACGACCGCCGCCACCACGACCGCCCCCGCCGCCTCGGAAGCCGCCGCCACCGCCGCCTCGGAAACCGCCGCCGCCACCACCTCGCAAGCCACCGCCGCCGCCGAGACTTGCGCGACCTCGCGCACTTTGGGCGAGGGTCGCTCTACCAGAACCAATGTTTCCGAGGGCATTGCCGCCGCCTGGTCGCGCACCGGAAGGCCGTTGCCCTGCACTTGGCCGTCCGCCCGAAGGCCGTTGCCCTGCACTTGGCCGTCCGCCCGAAGGCCGTTGCCCTGCACTGGGCCGTCCGCCCGAAGGCTTTTGCCCTGCGCTCGGCCGTCCGCCCGAAGGTCCTTGCCCTGCACCGGGTCGCCCATCCGAAGGCCGTTGCCCCGCTCCAGGTTGCTGGCCGCCTCCCGGTTTGAGCACTTGTTCGCCGCCGCGGCCGCGGAAGTCCATCCGGTCCCGGCTTCCTGCACGAAGATCGTTGTTACCGAACTTCTGCCGCACGTCGGCATTGCCGTATCTGACGCCTTGGCGATGCTCGGGCCGGTGCTGCCAATTGTTGCCGCCGCCGGGTCGGTTATCAGGTCGGTTGCCCGGCCGGTTCCCCGGCGGGTTCACGGTGATGTTGTTGTTGTTCCAATTGACTGATCCGTTCCAATAATTTCCGCCCCAGTTTCCAAGAATATAACCGGCGCCGAACGCCAGGCCCGTGGCAAGAAGACCTCCAGCGATATAGCCCGGGGCCGGGAAGTAATAGGGCGGATATGTCGGATACGGCCACGCGCCATAGACAACGGCGGGATCGTAATAGGGCACGTAAATTGTATTGGGATCTGTCTGTTCAATGGCGATGACTTGTTTGTTTTCTACTTGTCTCGTCGTGACATTCTGCTGTTTGTTCGACTCCAACTTCTTGTTTGCCTGAGCCTTGGCGCGCAGGCGTTGGATTGCATCCATCACGTCGGGCTGCTGAGCAAGAACTGCATCGCCCAGTTTCTGCGTCCAGTCGAGTTTTGAATTCATCATCTGCAAAATGCTTGGCGTTGCCACCAATGACTTTACGCTGTCATCCCAGGCTTGCTTGTCGACGGCGGACTTTAATTCATCACCTTTGAGTTTCTTGTTTGCCTCGGTCCATCGTTCGGCCTGGACGACCTCGAGCGGGTAGGTGGAGGCCATCAAGACCAGCGAAAGCAGCGTGTCGGGATACAGCGCGATTGGCGCGACCAGCGCATCGAGCTCCTCGGGCTTGAGCAATTGTTGATCGGATGTGGCTGGCTGCGAAGGCGCAGTTTGTGCGTGCGCCATGATCGGAAGCAGAAGAAGAATCGCCACGAAAAGTGACCTCTTAGCCCATAAAGTCATCGCTGCTCCTGTCAATCCAGCGGCAATTACGCAAGGAATTAATGGTGCTACGCGATACGACGTGCCGGTTGTCTAGACCGTGCGTGCCGTTTGAGAGCAATCAAAATAGTCTCATCCGAACCCGCTTCGTTTGATCCAGATCAAAGTACCGGGCGAGGGGTTATTCCAAATTCATCAACTTAATTAGGCGGACCAGCCGAGGGGGGAGTCGGAGTGTGCCGATCCCGCTTATCCCAGACGTGGGCACCCTTTGAGTGTAATTCTTTCCATCATCTTGCGGATCGACAGTTTGAGAGACGCTGTAGACGGAATGTTATGGGTTCCGAGGTTTTAAAATGCTGTCCGTGCCCGACGCTACCAATTATTCAGCGACCGAAACTCTGCGGAACGGCCAGCGTATAGACATCCGCGCCCTTCGACCGGACGACCGGGGCGATTTCATTGCCGCGGTCAGTCGTACCAGCAGCCAGTCGCTCTACCGGCGATTTTTTTCGGTGCGACGTCACTTTACCGAGACAGAAACGGCATTTTATCTGAATGTCGATTTCGTCAATCATGTAGCGTTGGTGGCCCTAGTCGAGGAGAATAGCCGGCCAACCATCATCGGCGGTGGGCGTTATGTTGTCGTGGAACCGGGTCAGGCCGAAATCGGTTTTACAGTTCTCGACAAATACCAAGGACAAGGCGTCGGCGCGGCGCTGCTGCGCCATCTCGCTGCCATTGCGCGCAAGGCGGGGCTCCGCGAGTTGATTGCGCATGTTCTCCCGGACAATCGCGCAATGTTAAAAGTATTCGAGAAAAGCGGATTGAAATATAGCGCAAAACGGGATTCCGAGGCCGTCCATGTCACGCTGGGGCTTTCTTGACCCGTTGCGGGCGCCAAAAACGCAACCGTTACAAAGCCGCTTACGGAAGGAGCGGTTAATGCCTGTCCGATTTGATTCAGTAAAACTCGTCGTCGCTGCAATTGTGCTGCTGGGCGCCATCACGGTTTCCTATGCGGAAACTGCTGGGATCCATATTAGTCTTCTCAGAACGAAAACCGCGGAAGGCACCGGCAGTCTATTTTTTCATGCGCGTCGATATCGGCTCCGTGTTAGCGGTATCGACACAAAGCCTGCCAACGTCGAAAAGATCGAGCTGGCGGGCAGCGCTTTGGGCTTGCAAAACACCGGGGATATTGTCGGAACCTACGGCCCGGCTGCATCCGGCACAGCGTTAGTCTCCGGTTCGAAAGCGGCGCGCCTTCAGAACGGCGGCGTCATCCTCGAATTACATGCAAATAATGTCGAAATGTCAGCTCTCGACCTTGCCGGGATGACGATTAGCAGCCACGGGTGGCGAGCGGTCGTCAGTCGCGGTTCGCATCCGAAATGATGCCGCTTAGGATGTCGTTTGTTTCAAACCGGGTCATTGCCACCCGAGTGTCATGCCGATGTCTCCCGGTCGGCCTCCGGGAAAATCGACGATTCGAAATCCGATCTTATATCCGCGAGATTTCAGGTGCTTTTGCCAAAACTCGTAAAGCTCTTTAGGCAGTCCGGTAAGCGTGTTTTCCCAGCCGGGCTCACGCTGATTTATGGCGCGACCACGATCGGTGCACAACTCATTAGGAAAGCGTCCGATCTCGACCTCGGTCAGGCCGTTGTTCGCAGCTCGTTTGATGATTGCTGCGGCGCGTGCGAGACGTTCATCGTCCGAAACACCCGAGGGCTTGGAAAATCTTTCGATCAAAGCTTTTTTCTCAGCTTCGGCAGCGGATAGCTCTCGCATGGCAGAGGAGGCTTTCTCCGCTTCTTTCAACGCGATCTGTTGCATGAGTTCCTTTGCCGATGGCAAAGCGGCGAGTGGATCGGCAGCCGTTTTAGTCTTCAATTCAGCCATGGCGAGGCTCCTTATTCAGATCGCATCCATAACTGCTCGGCCGGAAAAAAGTTTGATCTATCGCAAATTGCGTAACCCTGTTCCCGCTTAGATTGACCAACGAGTTCAGACCCATAGGTGCTTGCATGAAGGCTGACAACCCGGCTGCCAAGAAGATGAAGCGCAAAGTATATGAGAAGCATCTACAAAAACTTCAGGTCGAGCTGTGCCGACTTCAGGACTGGATCAAGGCGGAAGGAGCGAGAATCATTCTCATATTTGAGGGGCGCGATGCCGCCGGCAAGGGAGGAACGATCAAAGCCATCACGGAACGGGTGAGTCCGCGTGTTTTCCGCGTTGTCGCTCTGCCAGCTCCGAGCGATCGTGAAAAGAGCCAGATGTATCTTCAACGCTACATCAGGTTTTTTCCAGCTGCCGGCGAAATGATCATCTTCGATCGAAGCTGGTACAACCGGGTAGGTGTCGAATACGTGATGGGGTTTGCCGATAAAGGCCAGCACCAACGCTTTCTGGAACTCTGTCCCCAAATCGAGAAGTACATCGTGGACGGAGGGATCAGACTGATAAAGATATGGCTTGAGGTTGGCCAAAAAGAACAGGAAAGGCGGTTTGATGCCCGCATCAACGACCCGTTGCGGCAATGGAAACTGAGCCCGATGGACCTGGAATCCTACCGGCGTTGGTATGATTATTCGAGGGCGCGCGACTTGATGCTCAAAGCGACAGACACGAAGCACGCACCCTGGCATATCGTGCGTACCGACGATAAGCGGCGGGGAAGACTAAACTGCATTTCGCATATCCTTTCTCAAATCCCATACAAAAAAATCTCAAAGAAAAACGTCAAGCTTCCAAAACGTTCGACTAAGGAAAAATACGACGATCAGACACCATTGAAAGGCAGGAACTTCGTAGCCGAGCGCTATTGAGGGTCGCCTTCAATGGACTTGCGAAAGTCTTCGCGCGAAATCGTCGCCCACAATACCTGAAAAATTACTGCTGTAGACCAGCCGAACAGCAACACACCGTTCATTGCCGCCATTGGTCCAAGCAAACGCCAGCGCGCCACGGGCAGCACGTCCCCGTATCCGAGCGTCGTGTAATTGACAAAGGCGAAGTACAACGGATCGCCGCCCTCCGGCACCACGCCGACGAGCCGATAGGCCATGGACCAAACCGCGATCTCCAATAAGTGGGCGGCCATTAGCATCAAAACGGTCACTATCATTATTCCAGTCAAGCGAAGCATGGGATGCGAGGGAACGCTTGCGTGCACCGTTCTCCGCGACCGGAGGATCACGACCATAGCGATGGCATGAATGGCGATGTTGCCGACACTGATCCCGCTGCCAAATAGTATTTGCCGCAACACGACCACACCTAGTAGGAAACGTACGCTTCCAATGAAATGAAATCGTTGTCGATGAGCGTTCGCATTTAACCGACGAATATCGCACCAGAGCCCGCTCGGTACCATTCGCCGCGGAGAACGCAATCGCTAATCTTGCCGTACAAGTCAACTTGTTCAGACGGTTCAAGTTGATTGACGGCCATCCTTTCAGGCTTAAGCGCTAACTCATCGCAAGGATATGGTCATGCCTGCGAGACCGAGTGATGCCTGAAAACCGACTTGCCTTCCTTGGAGCGTCAGGACAACGCCTTTTTCATTCTGCAGCGTCGCAACCTGTCCACCGCCGACGAATGTAAATCCGGCGCCTGCTGCACCATAAGTGCCTGCTATGTCGGATGGGCGGTGCAGATTGGAGGCGGCGCCCACGAGTTCGGCGCTCGCGACGCCGAGGCTGCCCAGACTAACACCACCGACGCTCAGCCGATATGTTCTGCCGTGATACGATAATGTACCGCTACCGCCACCCGCGCCCACGATAAACCCGACCTTCACGATGTTCAGACGTACGGCGCCGGTTTGGGCTTGAGACGGCGTGGCGGCTGCCAACATAACTGCCACAATCGTCGCAACGGCCGCCACAAGTTTGACTGGCTTGAACGTCCTGAACATTGTCATCTCCAATGGTTCCGTGATTTCCCGCCTAACTCTGCCGGCTGATCATGTACATGAAGCAATTTTTGGCAAAGCAACTTTGATCTAAATCAATTACAATGTCGGCTATGTAGGCATGCCTGGACGTGGTGGCGGCGGTGTCGGCGAGCGAGCCTGCCACCACGATCGATGTAGCGAACTATTGGTTTGGATGGGAGTGAGGCCATGGCAGAGTCGCTCAACCCAGCTGCGCCTCACCATTTGCCGTCGTTCATCACCGCTCCCGGTGAAACCGATGTGCTCATGATTATAATGGCCATAGTGCTGGTGCTCAGCATTTTGGGCTTCGGTATTTTGTTTCTTCGCCTGCACACCTTGCCTGAGCGGCTTGCCCACAAGTCGCAAAAAATACAATTCGAGATTGTCGCCGTGTTAGGGCTTATCGCTCTATTCACGCATATGCACATCTTCTGGGTGTTAGGCCTGCTGCTTGCGCTAATCGACCTTCCCGATCTTGGCTCATTCTTAGGCCGCATCGCCGGCTCGGTAGAGAAAATTGCCGGGATAAAGCCGCCCGAAGAGGCGGGCGACGTGCAGGCGCCTGAGATCGTTCCGGGCAGCAAACGAAGCGGCGAGATTTCCGCAGTGGCGTCAGAGACGCATGACGGCGGCGGCAGACGCGACGGCAGTCCGCCAACTGCGAAAAAGCCAGAGAGCGTTCCGGCAAGAACTAAAGAGGCAAGTCATGCTTGAGTTGCTTCTTTGTTCGGTTTTCACAATTCTTCCGGATTACCTTTATCGCCGCTATGCGCAGGGAAGGCGGCTTGGCAAAGAAATAACTTTCTATTCCGTATGGTTCGAACTCCGATGGGGAATTACGGCGTGCGTTATTCTTACGGTGTGCTTGATTACGACGGTTTTTTACAATCATCCGTCAACTAATAATGTCACGCTTTTCTTTAGAACCGTTCCGATCGTTCCCGAAACAAACGGCCGCGTCGCGGAGACGTTCGTCGGCTTTAGCGGTCCAATCGCTGCAGGAGCGCCGATCTTTAGGCTCGACAGTTCGAAACAGGAAGCCGCCGTAGAGTCTGCGCGGCGCAAAATTGCCGAGCTCGATGCGGAAATGGCGGTTGCTCGTGCGGACGTGGTGAAGGCTGATGGCCAAGTCAAATCGGCAACCAGTGCTCGCCAGCAAACCTTGGATGAGCTGGAGACCAAGCGAGAGCTTTACCGGCGCAATCCGGGGAACGTTCCTTTTCGCGAAATCGAGCGTCTAGAGGTCCGTGCCGAGGGCCAGGTGGGGGAGCTTGCCGCCGCCACCGCCGCTAAACAAGGCGCCGAGGAGCGACTCTCGAGCCTCATTCCCGCTCAAAAGGCGAGCGCCGAAGCTGCGCTTGCCCAAGCCCAAGTCGAGCTGGATAAAACGGTCATCCGCGCTGGGGTCAGCGGACGAGTAGAGCAATTCACGTTGCGCGTTGGCGACATCGTGAATCCGCTGATGCGTCCGGCCGGTATTTTGATCCCCGATACTGCTGGTACACGGGGGCTACAGGCCGGCTTCGATCAGATCGAAGCCCAAATCATGACAATCGGAATGGCGGCCGAAGTTACCTGCGTGTCAAAGCCTTTCAGCGTAATTCCGATGGTGGTGACCAGCGTGCAGAACTATATCGCCGCGGGCCAGTTCCGTGGCGGGGAGCAGCTCCTCGATCCGCAACAGGTGAGCCGTCCAGGTACACTGCTGATAGTTCTTGAGCCCCTGTACAAAGGCGGTCTCGATGGCGTGACGCCTGGCAGCAGTTGTATCGCTAACGCTTATTCAGATAACCATGACACGATCGCCGCAAAAGACACCGGTGTCTTTCGGGGAATTGCTCTTCATATCGTGGATGCGCTTGCGCTTGTTCATGCGCTGATTCTGCGCCTCCAGGCATTGGTGCTGCCGTTCCAAAACCTCGTATTCAGCGGTCATTGACGTGAGCGTTTACAGCGACCGAAAACGCCTGGATGAAACCTGGCGACTGAGACCTGGCGACTGAGACCTGGCGACGCGGCTGATGCAGCTTGAAATGTGATTGCTGCAACTCCGGCTCAAGGTGGCCGCTGGCCATGCCGCTGAGCGCAGAGCGGGGGCCCATTGAGGGCGGATCAAATGCCTTATGGAGGGGCATTCGACCAAATCTCAGTGCGAATTGCCGCTAATTGATTTCGATCAAATACACGACAGACACATGCTGATTGCCTTGCCGATGAGCGCCCCGGTTAATGGTCCCCAACCACCCGGTCAGCGCTAGTGGCCCCGGACAACCCCATCCCCCGACACCCCTGTCCGGGGCCACACCTGTCGCCTCGAAACTGTTACAAATTTTGACCGGCTTGCCTTGAACCGAATAAGGCAAACCGAATTTCATGTCCAAATTGTGTAGAGCGACCGTCCTAATTGAGGCTGTACACTACCGCGCCCTCACGCGCGGTTTTCCTGATCAGCGAAACTCTATTGGTCGAAGCACACTTTCAATGCAATCAACTGACTTGGTGTCAGTTGTGGCAAGCATGAGTCTGCTTCCAAAAAATAATATTGGCTTCGACGGTATTTTTGCATCGCGGTCGCATTTTGCGATTTGTTAAATCGCCCGCACCGCTGCACGGTCAGGATTGTGACGAGTTGATTTACATCAATTGCGGGCCGAAGCGAGCGTTCTATTTTGTCAGCGAGGGTGTGCAAGGGAGTAACCGTTATGAAAATGTCGAGTGCACTCGGTATAGCCGCTACCGCTGCGCTGTTATGCGCAGCTCCGCTCTCGCTTCATTGGTCACCAGCGAAAACGATGTCGCTGACTATTGATACCGCGGACGCCCGAGTTGGACGGCCACTTACACCGGGCAGCGTTGCCGGCGTGAATCGCCGAGTGCATCGGCGTGCGTATGGTGCTGCAGCCGTCGCCGGCGCCGGGGCTTATGGCGTTTATAACTATAATCGGCGGGCGTGTGGCTACTCTCCGTATCCACCGTGCTATTAGAGTTCGTACTTCCGCCGGGACCTGCCGTTCGTTTTGACGGCAGGGACCCCAAAGAGTGTTTCGTTTCGAATTCAGACATTGCTTGAAGAACGGCCCTGACCCGAAAAGAAATCTTCTTATCGGGTCACTAATTTTTTTCGGCATTACGACGCTGCTCTTGCAGTTCTTGAAGTGAAAGATGTTCTTGAAGTGAAAGATCCTGTGACCAAATAAACTAAAAACGTCAATCGTCTTGCAACTGTCACGATAAAGGCTCATGATAAATCGGGATGTCGGGGCACGGGAGGGTGCCCCAATGTCGAAGACGGATCGGTTCTGGGAATACGCCAACGAGGCGATTCTTTCGGCAAGCTACGCGAGAACGAACGAGGCGGATGAGGGACTGCTTGAGTTTGAACATCTGCCGCACAGCGCGGATTCCGCTTCTGCCAGTTTAGTTGACGACCATGAGCCTGGTCGGACGGTTGAGAGTTACGAACGCGAGCTGATTAGGCGTCGGCACACCGAAATCCAGCTGCGAGAGGCTCTCGTCCGAGAAGACGCGCTGCGTCAGCAAAAAGACAAGTTGATTCAACAAATGGTGGTTTTGCGCGAGGAGTCCGATCATCGGCTCTTAAACGGCGCGCAAATGATCGTTAGCCTACTGTCACTGCAAGGCCGGGCGTCGAAAAATCCTGAAGTTGCTTCGCAATTGGCGGCCGCGGCCGATCGCATTGCCGCGATCTGTCGTATCCATCGGCATCTTCACGCTTTCAACGGCGCGCAAGCCGTGGCGATCAAACGGTATCTTGAGGAGCTCTCCCGCGACTTCTCGACGATGCTGTCCGTGGGCAGCCGGGACCGGCTAATCGCGGTCGAGGGAATTGAAATCAATTTGCCCGCTGCTATCGCCATTCCGCTGGGCTTTATTGCTAACGAACTGATCACGAATGCAGCCAAATACGGCACAGGCAAGATAACGCTGAGCCTGGAGTCCAATCCTGAAAAAGGCTACTTGCTGTCGGTCTCCAACGAGGGTCCGGGTTTGCCGGAGGGATTTGATCCAACCGGTAGCAAAGGATTGGGAATGAGAGTTATTCGGTCTTTTGTCGAACAGATTGGCGGTGAATTGCGGATCGCTCGCGGCGACAAAAACGAGCGTACGAAATTTACGGTGCTGTTCTTCTGATATTAGACCGCCGTGCTGGGTCCGGTCGAGTGAACCCCCGGGGCTTGCCCATTGCGACTTTGCCATCGCCTAAAAATTCGGGCAGGAGCCGCTCGGTGACATTCGCCAAAGAATGCGGGTCGCTTAGCCAAGATGAACGGGAGATTTCGACCCGTTCCAACGGCCACTCAACGTTTTCTTGATTTGCATCAAATTCACCGAACCGGACGCCATGCTTCACTACGCGTGAGGGGCAAATTGGAGAGAAACAATGACGAGGTTGATCGCGCTTGCCTTTGTCTTGACCTTGGCGTCATCCGCACAGGCTATGCCACTCGCACCGCTGCAGCAGCTGGACGAGACAGTCATTACTGTCCGTGAAACATGTGGCGCGGGCATGCACGAGGTAAATGGTGCCTGCGTGAGAACTCACGCTCGCCGTGCCGCCAGCAGGTGCGCCCGCGGAGTGACTTGCTAGTTGGACGTTTTGGCTGGCAATAGGGCGCCGCTAAGCTTGTTTGAAAGCACTGCCAGGCGATAAGCCCCTGTGGGTTGACGCCACTGCGCACGAACTGTGGTGCCGTGGCCGCCTTGGGTTGGTTTGACTTCGATTGTATTTCGCTAATGACGGCCCGCTGCTTCCCCAAGCTGCTGACGGGCGGCAAGACAGGTGATGCAACATGCGAAGCAATTGGTCCTACGTCCGCTGAAGGCGAGGAGCGATTATCCCCCACACTACCAGTACTATGATTGCGCCAACGATTGCTCCAATGAAACCCGCGCCCTCGCCAGCTTGATACCACCCGACTGCCTGGCCAAGGTATGTTGCGACAAAAGCTCCGACAATCCCGAGCAGGGTCGTCACGATAAATCCAGAAGGCTCGTACTTGTTTCCAGGGTGAAGGAGCTTCGCGATCACTCCTGCCACAAACCCAATAATGATGGTCCAAAGAATACTCATCGCCTGCTCCCATTGTCGTGTGTTCGCACTATGCAAGAGCAAAGAACACAGTGAGTCATTTGAAACACGATTGGTAAATTAGAACTTTGATTAGAATCAAACAGACGAGGCACGGCGCGCAAGGCACTCAATATGGATAGCGGTCTTGCAGTTTCTTCAGTAGATGCGGCCCGGGTGGAGGCCGGTATTGCGTATTTGGCTGGCAGTTGCTGCCGAGGCCGCGCGCGGTGTCCATGCATTGTTGGAATGTCATAAACCCGCAATTCGTACCGCCGCTGCGGCCGCTGTAGTACGCACACCACGGATAATTTTGAGCCTCGGCACGCATCCCGATGCTGAATAGAACGAGACAAATTCCCAACATGAACAGCAAGAGTTTCATAGCCGCCTTTACGCGGGAGGATCTACGTAGCTCGGTCACCATTGGAAAGCCCATGTGATCTCTATCGGCAACCTTGGAATTGTCTGTATCAAACGACCAATCGGTCTGGCGATATGAGCCCCGACGATTTCATCGGGGCTCATTTAATGAGTTATTGGCTTAGCGCCTCTCTCATCTCCTAGCGCGGAAGCGCCTGGACGATGATATTCGTGCTCGGATCGACCACCAAGATGCGATCCCACTCATAGACGTAGCGATACGCCGGCTCAGTGATGACCGGCGCAGCGACCGCCGGGGTTGCGACTGTATTGTAGAGCGGACGAGCGTAACTCGTCCCGTAATCGTAATTCGACGCCTGGCCATAAGCCGGAGCGGAAACAGTCGCTGCCGAGCCGGCGTAACCATAGAGCGGCTGCGCATAGGTATTCGGGGCGAAGCCACGTACGGTGGTCTGTCTCGTCACGATCTCGCGGCGTGCAGCCGACCGCGCCGCTGGACGGATGGTCCGCACCGTCTCGATAGTTTCGATTGTTTGCATCGGCTCGACCGTAGCGACCGAGCCGTAGGGCGGAAGGGAACCATAATTGTAGAGTGGAGCCGAACCATAGCTGTAATCTGACGGATAGTAGTCCCCACCGACGCGCCAGTTGCCACGCCAACCCCACTGCGCATTCGCCGTGCTCACCGTTACCAGTGCCGCAGTGGCAATAATTCCTGCGGTAGCCAGAGCTGTCCGAAATCTTCTCATGACTTCACCTCGTCAAGAAGCTCCATAGAATCAGCCCCAGTGTCGTGAGTTATCACCTGTTCTGCAGATCAAACATTGATGCAGATCAAATATAGCGGAGCCACGACGTTCCACTGCCAATCCGGGTAACCATCCAGTCCCGGGCGGCATCCGGAGTCTTCCGGATAGCCGAGGACAATTTTGTGGGAGGGGTCAGCCCACGTAGGCAGCCCGCTTCTGCTTCTCAGATTCAACGGCAGTCTTGGGCTCCGCCGGCAACTGAAGCACAGTCGCTTGTTGTCCCTCACATAAGGAGGTCAGGAGTACGATCTGACCATTCGGAAACTCCAACGCATCGTGATGGGCAACGAGTTTCTGTTTGTTGACTTGCCGAAATATCGCGGTGGAATGCTTCACTGCTTTATTGCGCCAACCGAATAAACCAGTCGACTGATACCTAATCTCGCTGGAAAAAGATAACTCTGTTCCTGGCAGAACACAGACCGCGGTGGTCGTATCTTCCGAGGCTGCGAATCCTCGCGTCCCCGTGCCAAAGTTTAGCGTCGTCAGCTTGTCGGCAATTTTAGCAGGCCGCGATTTGATGCTGTGAAGGCTGTAGTCGCACATTTGGAACTCTCCCATTGGCAAGCCCCCTCAGCCAACTCCTCGCACATGATGCCGCGTTAAGGAGGCCGGGCATTTGATTCAAGTCAAACATGCGCTAGGCGGGAAGCCGTGATGACTAAGAGTAAATTTCTTGGGTAAATCCATCGGATGTTCGCTTCGGGTGCAGACTGCGGCTTGGTGGCTTGTCCACGGCGAGTCTGGTCATCCTGCCCGAAAATCAAAGGCCGGCCTCATTGTGACTTGAGTTGGCGAGCGAGCATGACCGCTAAGGCATCGGGGCCGCCTCCTCGTGTTGCCGGCATTTGGCTCCCGGCTAGGAGTGTGAGCTCGTTCATGACGCGTAGGATCTGCTCATCCGATTGGGCCACTCCCGCAGCGTCGAAGTCCCTACGAATCTTACTGAGCACATCGCTGCATTCGGGATCGAGCGTGCCTACAGCAAGGGCGTCCGAATAGGCCTCGGCGTCCCGGCCCGTGATTCCCAATTTTTCCGCGGCCCACATGCCAAGGAGCTTGTTGAGGCGAATCGTCTTCTTCCAGTCGTCGCAGCTGGTCATTCGAATTTCTCTGGTTGCCAGCCATTGAATGCGCCCTTTGATTAGGCGCAGCTACATGGACGCAGCTACATGGACAAAAACCAGCTAGCGCCCGCCTGGCGGTTTCGCAGAGTGACCCGGATAGTAGTAGTTAGGCGATCCGTAGTTGGATGGCGCGTAGTAGGGCACCGGGTAGTAGTCGTAAATAGGCCCGTAGTAGGGCACGCTCGGGACCGACGTGGTTTCGTTGATGCCGGCGCGGAAAGGATTGCCATTTGCGCCGCCGGCTACTCCCGGATATCCGCTATTCGGCAGGGCATTTTGTGCTGTCGCGAGCGAAATTTCGCCCAGCAGCAAGGCCGCAGCTAAAACGATCCGTGTTGATGATGAGGACGATGATTTACGCATAATCGTTCTCCTAGCAATAACAGCCGTCTGATTTTCAACCAGTGGCTCGATCCGAACTTTGATTAGGATCAAACCCGAGCCACTAATTGATCTGCAGCTGCGCGCACACCCACAGCGCCATCTGGAATTGATTTGGATCAAGTACGTGTTCAGAAAATCTTGCTAACGAAAATAACTATCGTCAGCATGAGGTGTATCATGAAAAAGGGCACAATCCTTGGCAGTCTCGTTGGAGCGGCGTTATTGACTGCGGCGCCCTTCTCGCTTCAATGGTCGCAAAAGACTGTGAAGCTATCCCTTGATAGTGCCGATGCCCGAATAGGACGCCCGCTAACACCCTTGAGCGTTGCAGGCGTGCACCGAAGGGCATATCGCCGTGCAGCTTTCGGAACAGCTGCTGCCGTCGGCGTCGGTTCGTATTACGGAGCCTCCGGCTATCCTTCTTATGGCTATGGGTCGTATTACGCCTCCGCCGGTTATCCCGGCTACAGCTACGGCAGCTATGGCTATCCTTCTTATGGCTATGGGTCGTCTTACGCGTCCGGCTATCCAGGCTATGGCTATGGGGGCTACTACCGGCCAGGCTATCGGGCCGCCCGCCGGGTAGCGATTCATCGTGCCCGCTGGCACTGAGGCGAGAGTCTAAAAAAGCCGCACCTTCGGGTGCGGCTTTTGCTCATGGCCGTTGGGGTGAATAGCTGGGCGGACATCGGTACATTGCGCCGCGCCATGATGCGGAAGCCATCATCCTTGATAGCAACGCGCAAGATCAAGCGCTTGGCTTGCAATTCCTGCAGGCGATCCTCACGATGCCTGCCGTTTGAGTCCAGCGCGATCGCTTGACGACGAAAACACGGGCAAACAAAGGAGAACAGATGCTGGGGGTTATTTTCGATAGTCCATGGTTTTGGTTCACTGCGGTGGCAGTTTTGGTGGTGGCAATCTGGGTGGGTGTATACAAATTCTACAAAGCAACGCCTTACAAATCCGATCAATCAAAGTCTTACAAAGCAATTCAAGATCCGCACGATGGCGAGGGTTGGGCGCCCACAGGAAGAATTGATTTTTGGAGCTCTCCGTCAACGGACGATTTCATCCTCCAGGCAGAGGATACGCGAATTATTGAAGGCACAGGCGGTGTAGAACATCGCGAGATACGTTGGCGAAAGGCCACGCTCGATGAGGCAAAGACGGTAGTGGTGTCTTATCATGCGCATCGTAATCTCACCATGACGGCGAATCTAATCGTAAATTCACAACGAAAGTCATATTTGGATAATGCGAACGATAAAGATCAGCTCGACAAAAAGGATGAGTCTGCCAAATAAAAGCTCAAGGCCTCGTCGAGGCTGTCGCTAAGGCAAGTGCTCAAGGCGAATGCTCACTTCTGCCGTGGTCTAATCAAGCACTCATCAATGAAAGTCCTGTGCGTTGGTGATCTGTACTTTTAGCGCGTCGCCGTTATTGGTTATGTGGCATGGAGCCGAGCTGGTGCTCCCGCACATCCCCATTTGAGCATGGCCAACATCGGTAAAAGGCAATTTCCAAGCGATCACCGCCAAAGAAACAGCAATGAGTGTTAGTGCCATTTTCGTCCACAGATCGACCGACATTTCATCCTCTCCGTGTCATACACATCAAAGACGCATCCAAATTATCTTGAGGAAGGCCGCCGGACGCGAGTGCTTGTACCTCAGGCGCCGGTGATGTTGTTCCGCAGCTCGATTGGGCTTGCGATGGTACGGAGCGTCTCAAAGCCTTCACCCGTGCCAAGGATCGTCACGGTGCCGTAGTCGAGCATGCGTCCGAGGATCGATTGTCCGACTTGGACGCTCTCGACCTTGTCCATGTTCATCTCGTTGGTCTGGCGCCGGATGAGACCTTTCTTGTAGATGACTCGCCGGTCAGTGACCGCAATTTCGGTGATCCACCACTGGAACCATTCCCGGATCAGGAGAACGATCGCAACGAGCGCGAGAGCGTATGCCGTATACCGCCACAATCCCGTCAGGAGCCGCGTGTCGCTGAGCCAGTAAGCGACCACTGCCAGGAGTGCAACCGCAATGCCGGGCCAGCACACTATCCAATGAATGGACGAGATGTGCCGGATCTGTTCGCCGGGCCGCAGCACGCGCTGAACGTAGCTCATGACAATGGGTCTCCCGACTGATCGATCAAAATACGCATCGTCATCTTTGTAGGTCTGGATCCCGCTCTTCAGCGAATGCAGCTATTTTGCGCGCGACTTGCGCCCGAGGCATTGCTCTAGATCAATTGGCGAAAGCCGGTATGCGGGCGCTGCCAAACCAGACGTAAAAAAGAGGCCGCCGGTCGGCGGCCTTAAAATTGAGGAACCCCCGGGGAGGAATGAGGGCCGGAGGAGAATAGGAAGTCATTTGCAAAGCGGCAGGTTTTGATCTGAAGCAACCGCGGTTGAGACTCTGCCTTAATTGCTATGACGAGTGTGTCTTTTCAGCACTAGTGGTGGCATTACCCTGGCCGTTAGAGTCCCGTTGTCATGACAAGGAGAGTGTTATGAAAAAGCTCGCAATAGCGACGGTCGCGATGTTGGCTCTCCTTAGCATCGCTGGCTGCGCGCAATACGTCGGCAAGGGTAAGGCCCCTCCGCCAGTCGTTACTAAGGGGTAAGTGCTGTACAGAGCACTGAAGGGGCCGGCAGATGATGCCGGCCCCTTTATTTTTTGAATCCGGCGGGCCCAGCGCGCACGTTCTCACGCTTGCCAGACTTTCGTAGCCCGCCGTTCAGCTTCTTAACTTCCTAGCCAGTGAAGTCCGAGGGGCGGCTCGCCTCAAGCGCAGCCTCAATTCGTTGTAATGCTTCGCTCTGCCGGTCCGCAGCTTTGAGTTGCACTTCCCCACGGCGCAACGGTCTTTCCTGGGTATACGGCGCGTTCGGAAGTAATAGCCGAACAAAGAAGCGTCACGAGCGCACCGCCGATGTGGTTTATGAGCAACGCTCACCAAGATTTTGATTTTTTCTAAACGCGATGCATTGACGGTATTTGGTCTTGGACCGACGATGTTCGTCCCGTCATCCCGACATTTAAAGGGGGGAGCAATCATGCGTCTTTATCGACTTTCTATGTGTCTTGCAGTCGTTGGTCTAGTAACGGGTCTTGGTTACTCGACATCACAGGCGTTACCCGGAGCTTGCGCCGTAGGATTGAATGTCCATCCCGGTGCGAGGATTATGCTGCACCACCGAGCGATCGCACGGTGCACTGCCGGCGGAGCGGGCTGCAAGTGCGTGTCGTGTTATAACCTCGACGGCTCAGTCTACTCGGCTTGTTACCCCCTGGCGGGTCCGATTCCAGGGCGCTGACAACCGAAATAGCGCAAGCGGTCTGCCGCGCCGCAAAAAGGCCTCTTAGCGCTTAGATGATCTTGGGTCGGACCGGGGCCTTCCTCCCTGCGCATGAGGGAGACACAAGGCTTGTGGGCTTCCTCCCTACAGCCGGTTCGACAGCCCCACGGTGCCTTCCCGGAAGACGGCACTTATTGGGACGAGGCAAGGCCGTTGGCACCGAGACCGCGCCGACGGCTTTGCTATTTAAGGTGCCATTTGTGACCGCGCCCGGCGTACATCCGGCCAAGTGTCTAGTTCCAACATGAGCCGGGCAGCGATTACCGCCTTTGATCCCAAGCGGTCGTTAAGCCGATGTGGTGGTCGGTGAGGAGTCAGCGCGGTACTACTGGCGTCCGCGGCGATGGCAGCGGCATCGGCATGGGCTTGCGGGCGGGGGCGGTGGGCGGCTGCGGCGGAGGCGCTGGAATCCTCTGAAGAATTTCCAGATCGGCGGCGTGAAGCCTTGCGATCTCGCGCGCCATTTGGTCTTGACCGGCGGTGAGTTGCTCCACAGTTTGCCGCAGCACGGTCAGACTCCCCGTTATCTGCTGCAACTGCTCCGGGTCGAGGGAGGCGGCAACGGGCGCTTTCGGCGCGACCGTCTCTTGCGCAGTCTGCGCAATGGGTGACGCTTGCTGCTCCGGCACGGACAGCTTCCAGCCCAACTGCTGGACCCAGCCCGCGATCATCTGCTTTACCTCCGGCGACCAGCCGAGTTCCGGGGCCTTTGTCGCGATTATCTGCTTGGTTGCTTCGCCGTAGGACTGCCAAGCAAAGGTGCCAGCGACACCAATACAAATCGCGACTAGAAAACTAGCGAACCCTCGCAAAGCTCGCCTCTTCGTCTGGCTGATGATTGTCTTCGTCTGACCATCTATCGCTAGGAGACGATAATAAATTGTCGACCGCTCCGAAGTCTCGTAGTCAAGGTGATGGCTGATCCGCAAAAGAAGACTATGCAAATCTTCTACGGGCCGCCTCTGATCGCTTGTACGTTGAAAATCTTCGAGAGAGGCATGTTCATCTGATTTATGATCAGAGCCGATCACAGCACCGGTCAACTCAGTGGCTTCAACTTCCGCAGCAATTTCATGAACAGGGTTCATCGGCGTGTTTCCGATACGTGGGGTATGAGTTCATCAATCGTTTATCAGCACGGCTGGCGTTTTCTTCTTCGGTGCAACGGGCACGGGTGCAAGTACGGGTGCAAGTTCTGACGGATCCTTGTTCGACGCGACGGGTGCGGGCGCAAGCGCCGCCGGACGCGGTCGCGGCAAGGGTGGCGATGACGCTGGCGATAACGCTGCCCTGTGTTGCTTAGCGCTGGCACCAGTGACGTGGCTTAGCCAAGCACTAAAATCATGCGCAATTTCCGATAGGGGCGACCCTCTTTCGGGCGCCGCTTGTGGCGCCTGAGCGTGGACCGACGCACCGGTCAACAGCAGGAACCACAGAGTGAGCTTGGCGACCCTTATCGCTCTGATCCGCACGATAATCCCCGCCCGGCAACGCGCACTAGCGTATGGCGCATACGTTAATCGGAATTAGGGCGGTGCTTAGGCGTATTGCGGGCGAAATCACATAATGAGCGGAACACGATCAGGATGCGAATGGACCAGATCGTCAGCGACGGCGCCGGACAGTAACTAGCTTAGTCTATTTCCAGGACGAGCCGGCGCGGAGAATGGCAGCCATAGAAATCAGAAAAAGAAACACGATTGCCTCGAGCGACTGCCTAGCGTGGATGGTGATCCTCATACACTGACAAACAATACTTTGGCGGACAAAAGCAAGACCCTGGCGTCAACCGGCGTCTAGCTTCCGGCCATGCAAACATCGATAAAGACCATGCTTGCCGTGGCAGGCGCGTTGTCGCTTGTCGCGGGACCAGCCAACGCCCTCTCCAAAACCGGAATCGCTTCGTTCTATGACACTAGTTCCGGCACGCAGACGGCTTCCGGCCAGCGGCTCGATGATCACGCGCTGACCGCAGCAATGCGCGTTCCGGTGCCGCTCGGTACGCGGGTGCGCGTTACCAATCTCGACAATGGTCGCGTCGTCACCGTCACTATCAATGATCGAGGCCCGTTCATCGCCGGTCGGATTATTGATTTGACCCTAGCCGGCGCGCAGGCGCTCGGCTTTTCCGGGTTAGCACGAGTGCGCGTTGAAAGCCTGTAACGCCAACAAGAGGAAAGCGCCTCGGCGCGGCGGTTTCCCTAATCGGCGTTTTCAAGATCGGACGCGCGTTGCTCCATTGGTTTTCTCGGATACGCAACGTAGGCCGTAAATAAAAAGCGTAGCGATAGGGCGACTTTGTCCTAAATCAAATGCGCCGCTGTCCCAGGGCGCTATTGTTCGTACCGCCGGGAGTATCGAAACGGCGCGTGTCGTCGCCACACAAGGCAATAACCGATGATGACCACGACGCAGACCGGCCGTTTGGTTGTTTGGGTGATTGCTGGCCTAGTCGTGGTCGGAGTTCTGTTATATTTTTTTGGCCCGGTAGAGATGAGGACGGATGAGATAATCGTCGTTAGTTTAGTCATTCTCGGTCTAATATGTTTTCTAGTTTGGCTGCGCTGGCGCGGCGGAAATTCAACCCGGCATTTATAGAGCCATCCAGCGTACAGCAACGACGGCCGAACGTCGTTTCATCCCACAAACAATAATGCCGAACGCGAGTGGCTGCCCCGTCGGGGGTTAAATGGCAGACCGGTTGCGAACGATATTAAAGCCAGTTTACGTTACAGGCGCACCAGCGAGGCCGCGCGTGTTCACGCCCCAGCCAAACCGACCACTTCGACAGACCCTGCTACTTGGGATTGTCGTGATCGGCGTCACCATGCTCGGCGCTGTTGTTCTCTACGCCGTCACAGAGTGGTTATGGCTGGTCGTGCATCAAGGTCTGCGGTGAGGCAGACAGCGCGTGCGCGGCTGCCGTCCGAAGCAGTCCGGCCGGCGGCTTGAGCCGGGTTTTTTCGCTGGAGAGAGAGGGAAGCATTGCACGCGAATGATTGACGCGCTGGCGGGCGCGTTAGTTGTTTGCTTCCACCATCGCGGCTTCGAAGCTGTCGATGAAAACCAGCCCGATACCGCGGGTCAGCGCGCCGGCGGTAATGGCGGAGACGCCGAGGCCCCAAAACAAGCCTCCCGGCACGATCCACATCAGCGTCGAAGAGGCCGCAAGGCCGGCGCCGGTCGGCACCGCGCCGGCGATCAATGCGATGATCAGCGAGCGCGTCCGATCGCGCTGGAACGGCACGCCATAAAGCTCGCTGAGCTTTTTCACCATGCGCAGGTTCAGCGCGGTGACGCTGGCGATGTTGGCCGCCGGCAGCGGCACAAGGCCGCCGACCGCCGCGTAATTTTTATGCCGATCGACAATTCGACGCGCCAGCGCGCGCCGGCGCGCGGCAAGCGGATCGGCGGGGCGCGCCTGTGGCTCGGATGTATTGCGATTGGCCGGTGGCACGGCCGCTTCGCTGGTGGCGGCGGGAGTTTCCATCCGCGGCTCCGGCTCGACCGCATCGAAGGGCGTGGCGTGGTGCGTGGTGGGTTGGCGCGTCATAGACTGGCGGGTCATGGGTTGGCGCGGTACGCGGCCCTGTTCGTCCGCGGCAAAGCCCGCGGCGATCTCGTGCAAGTTGGCGATCGAGCGCGTGATCGCCTTGGGAAGCGGTTTGCGTTTCATGCGGCGGCCTGCTGCGCGCCGACAATCATGTCGACCTCGTCGGCGATTGCGGCAATCTCGCGCGCGGCTGGTCCCTTCCAGCTGATCAGGCTTGGCGTTGCGCCCCACAGCGAAGCTTCCGGATAACCGACGCGGTTAGTCATTTCACTGTGCAGCACTGGCAGTCCCGCTGCGGCGAGCTCGGAACGAATATGCTTTGCGATCACCGAATCGCGCGTCGTCTGCGTGAGCAGGCAGCGAAACAATGGCCGCCGTCCGTCGGCGCGTTCGACCAGGATGCTCAGCGTATCGAGCATGCGATCGACGTCGAACGGCGAGGGCTTGACGGGGACGAGCAAGAAGTCCGCCGCGGCGAGGCAATCGAGCGTGGTCTTGGAACGAAAACCCGGGGTGTCGATGATCACCAATCCGCCGCCGGCGGCGAGGCGGCGCGCATTGCTCGAGGCTTCCTCGCTCGCGTCCTCGACCACGGCGACGCCGCCGAGCGCGCGTTCGCGCGCGGCGAGCCGTACGATCGAGCGCTGCGGGTCGGCGTCGATTAGGGTAGGGCGCCGACCCCGCAGATGCCAATGAACGGCAAGGCAACTCGCCAGCGTGCTCTTGCCGCTGCCGCCCTTCATGGTGGCTACCGTTATGATCATGCGCCGCACCCCACGGTCTTTGCGAAAAGCCCGCGCAAAGCGAATCAGCGCAGAAGACGGTACCGGATTCGCGGCAAACTGCCTATCGGCTCATCGCGAGGAACGAACCGCGACGGCGATCGGACGGCGTCCGGCGAATTTAAACAGCGGCCGGCGCACGCGGTAGCGCGGCAGGCGATGGCGAACCAAGCCGAAACCGCCGAGCAACAGACTGGTCCAAACCGCGACGCTGAAATAAAGCGACATCCAGGGAATCTCGTCGCGCCATTGCGCGATGCTGTGCGTGAGCACCCAGCGGCTCGCCAGATCGTGCAAACCCGCGAAAAATCCGAGAATTTGTTGACCGTCCGCGAGCTGGACTTGCCACCGCAGCACATACATCGGCACGTCGACCACCGACATGAAAACCACATAGCCGGCCGCGCCGGCGGCCATCGTGGCAAGGCTCCATCGCGCGACGCCGCGAAAGCTTGCGGCGAGCCGAACGAGCGCGATGCCGACCAGCGCGAAGGTGACGGTCCACAACGAGTTTTCCAGCACATTGCCGAGAAAATTCGTCGAAATCACTGCATACCATGAACAGGTTTCGGCGAGCGCGATCAACGGCACGATCAGCTTGGCGATATTTTTTGCCGTGTCGGAATGGGCGATGCGGCCGAGTTCGTGCAGAACGATCACCCATTGGATGGCAAAACAAAGCTCCGCCAGCGTGGCGACCGAGCGGCCGATCAATACGCTGGAGAGCCAACTGTCGAACAAACAGATCCGCTCGACGTCCGCGCGCGGCAGGATCGAGCGGAAGGCGCAGCCGAAGACATAGATGGCGCTCAGAAGCGCAAGCGGCTCTGCCGCAAAGATGGCATTTGTCGCGCCGAAAGGATTGGCCCGATAAAGGGCCCGCAGGCAAAGTAAGAGCGTGATATTCACGGCGCTGACGGTGACCAGAAAACTCCACCACAGCGCCACAGGATTAGACCAATCCAACCAATCGAAACGCATTTGCTTTCAGCTCGACCGAGGCGTGACTCTCCCCCTCGTCAGACTTTAACATTAGCGGCACGTATGGCTAGATGCTGAGAGTGCCCCCAGGCAGCGGCACGCCCGGGCCGCATGCCGGAACATGCCAAGCCAAGTAGCATCACGCCATGCCACATTTGCGGCGCATGGTGCTGCGACAGAGTTCGTGTCATTCACAAGCGGCATTGGCGGGGCGGGTAGGGCGACGCGTGTTGTGATGACTATCTGGGACAAATTCGCCGATGACCGGCTCGCCATCGATCGGCCGCGAGCGCGCGCGCCGCGCGTATCTCCGGCGTGCGGCCGATGCTACGGCGCGCTGTCGGCCTTTGCCCTGTCGAACTTTACCCCATTGAGCTTGGCCCTTCTCGCGCTTGTCGCGCTGGTCGCCCTTGCCGGCTGCGGCAGTGACGGCGCCGGCGCAATCTTTATCGATCCGGGCCGCTACACGCTTTATCACTGCGACGAACTTGCGACCCGGCGGAAGGCTCTGATTGTGCGCGAGACCGAGCTGCGCGGTCTCATAGAAAAGGCAAGTGAAAGTGCGGCAGGATCGGTGATCGGATCGCTGGCTTATCGCAGCGAATACGATTCAGTGATCGCCGAACAAAAGCTTCTCCAGCGCAATGCCGCGGAGAAGAACTGCAGTTTTGCGTCGCCGCTGCAAAGCGACCAGACGCTGCGCTGAGCTTTTTCTGTCTTCTTGTTACAGCATTGCGATGGCGAACGCGGCTGCGAATCCGGTGCCAGCAAGCGCGATGAGCGCGCCGGCGCTCGCCGCAGTCGCCTTGCCGGCAAAGCCGGCGGCATAAACCGCCTTCAAGATGTTATTGGAGGATGCGGCGATCAGGATCGCGGCGGCAAGCGCGGCATTCGCCACACCTGCCACGCCGCCTTGCGCCAAGTTGAGGACGAAGGGATCGATATCCGAGACGCCGACAATGGCGGCCAATGCATAAATGCCGTAAATTCCGAATTGCGACTTTGCCACCGTCGAGATCAGCGACACTGCGACGAACAGCGCCGCAAAGATAGCGGCGGCGCCAAGCTGGAGCGGATTGGTGCTGGCGGCAAGATGCATGCCTTGCGGCGATTGCTTGTCTGGCGTCGCGGCGAAGCGATATTGCAGGGCGCAGAATACGAGGCCGGCAAGCGAAAGCGCACACAACGGCACGAGCAACACGCGCGCAAGTTCTAGATCGAAGATCGCGACGATCGCCAGAATGCGCAAATACATGATCGCGGTTGCGAGTGTGATGCCGGCTTGCGCCTGGCGCCGCACTGCGGGTTCGGCTTTCGCCTGCCGCGCGAGCACGACCGTTACCGCCGTCGACGAATAGAGGCCGCCCAGCGCCGCCATCGACAGCCCGCCGGCCGCCGCTGCCCAATAGCGCTGCGCCAGATAGCTGACATAGGAAAACGTGCAGACCACGACGAGCGCGAGCCAGACCTGGCGCGGCGTGATCGGGGTGAGCGTCGTGATTGGCTGGTTCGGCAGCAGCGGCAGAACGATGCCGGTCAGGATCAAAAATTGGCCGGCGGTGATGATCTCTCTGATGTCGAGCCGCCGTGCCAGCGCATGCAATTGCTCGCGTCCCGTAAGCAACAGCACCGAAACCACCGTCATGGTCACCGCGATCCACGGCGGCAGCGCCAGGGCGACCGCGCCAAGCAGATAAGCGTGCGCGTTGAGAATTAGCACGACGATTCCGGCATTCGGTTCGCCATGCTCATCCGGGACGCCGACATAAGCCCGATAATAGATAACCAGCCATGCCCCAAGGATCACGAGGCCGGCGGTGAATGGAATGAAGTGAGCGGGATCGAGCAAATAAAGCACACCGCCTGCCAGCGCGAGCATCGGAAAGGTGCGGATGCCGCCGGGCCGCCGCCGCGTCGACTGCGCGAAAAAATCTTCGAAGGCGAGCCCGAGGAAGAAACTTAAGCCGAGCAGCAGTGCGATGCTTACTGGGGAAGGCACTATGGACATCAAGGGTTCGCGAGCTGAACGGAGAAAGCAAAAATTTGCCGTCAAACTATAGGTGAAACGGCAAAAAAGCGAGAAAGACCCTGCGGCGCGGTAACATCAAAGCAAGACGCGGCGAAGCCGCAGCGCATTGGTCACGACGCTGACCGACGACAACGACATGGCGGCGGCACTGAGCGCCGGCGACAAGGTTAAGCCGAATAGCGGGTAAAGCGCACCGGCGGCGATCGGCACGCCCATGACGTTATAGATAAAGGCGAACAACAGATTTTGCCGAATGTTGCGCATGGTCGCGGCCGAAAGTTTCCGCGCGCGGACGATGCCGGCGAGATCGCCTCTGACCAGCGTCATACCGGCGCTCGCCATGGCGATGTCGGCGCCAGTGCCCATGGCGATGCCGACATCGGCGGCGGCAAGCGCTGGTGCGTCGTTGATGCCGTCGCCGGCCATGGCGACGACGCCTCCCGCGCGCCGCAGCGCTTCGACTGCGGCACCCTTGTCGTGCGGCAAGATTTCGGCCTGAACGTCGGTGATGCCAAGCTTGCGCGCAACCGCTTGTGCGGTCGCCGCATCGTCGCCGGTCAGCATCAAGATCGCGATGTTTTGCGCCTTGAGCGCGGCAATGGCCGCTAGCGTCGTCCGCTTGACCGGATCGGCAACCGCGAGTAGCCCGGCGAGCGTATCCGCTGCCGCAACGAAAATGACGGTCGCACCGTCCGCGCGCAGCCGCTCGGCTTCGCGCCGCAAGGGATCGGTTGCGATGCCAAATTCGCTTAGAAATTTGGCGGTGCCGGCCAGAACCCGCCGATAATCGAGCATGGCGGACACGCCTTTACCAGGAAAGGCTGCGAAATCGGCTGCCGGCAGGGAAGCGAGATTACGTGCAGACGCTGCCGCCATTATCGCTGCGGCAAGGGGGTGTTCGCTGCCCCGCTCCACACTCGCGGCCAATTGCAGTAGTTCATCCTCGCCAAACCCGTTGATAGCGCTGGCCGCGACAAGCTTCGGTCTGCCCTCTGTCAATGTGCCGGTCTTGTCGACCACAAGCGTGTCGACTTTTTCCATGCGCTCGAGTGCTTCGGCGTTTTTGATGAGAATGCCGGAGCGAGCGGCGCGGCCGATCCCGACCATGATCGACATCGGCGTCGCCAGCCCGAGCGCACAGGGGCAAGCGATGATCAAGACGCTGACCGCGGCAAGAAGCGCATAGGCGAGACGCGGTT
>Ga0073928_10000869_pt1 | contig 63116 bp, 76 predicted proteins | sample PaiPotPPA55metaG_FD_76969 | JGI IMG/M metagenome (GOLD analysis project Ga0073928, IMG submission 76969) | Iron sulfur acid spring bacterial and archeal communities from Banff, Canada, to study Microbial Dark Matter (Phase II) - Paint Pots PPA... ... | reverse complement strand
CGGCTTGCCGCAAGGCGTGGAGATGGTGATGCCGGGGGACAACGTGCGCATGAGCGTGGAGCTGATCACGCCGATCGCGTGCGAGGAAGGCCTGCGCTTTGCCATCCGCGAGGGCGGCCGCACGGTCGGCGCCGGCGTGGTCACGAAGGTTACGGAATGACAACACGTGGAGCGGTCGGCTTCAGCCGACCGCGAGGAGCGCAGCGACGAGTTGAGGCGGTCGGCTTTAGCCGGCCGGCGCAAGCGTAATGCCGAGACAGAAGATCCGCATCCGCCTGCGCGCTTACGACCATAAGATCCTGGACCAGTCAGCCGAGCGCATCGTCGAGACGGCCAAGCGCACGGGCGCGTTCGTCAGCGGCCCGGTGCCGCTGCCGACCGAGATCCATCGCACGTGCGTCAATCGCTCGCCCCACGTCGACAAGAAAAGTCGCGAGCATTTCGAGATCCGCACGCACAAGCGGCTCATCGACATCCTGCAGGCTTCCCCGAAGACGATGGACGCGCTCATGCACCTCGACCTGCCCGCCGGCGTGGACATCGAGCTGAAGGCATAAGAGATGAAGAATCTGATCGGGCGCAAGCTTGGCATGACCAACGTCTTCACCGACGACGGCCGCTATTTGCCGGTCACCGTCATCGAGGGCGGGCCGTGCACCGTCATCGAGCGCAAGACCGTGGAGCGCGACGGCTATGAGGCTGCTGTACTAGGATTCCAAGACGCAAAGCTTCGCAAACTCGGCAAAGCCATGCGCGGTCGCTTTGAGAAACTCGCGACGGCGCCGAAGAGCGTCGTGCGTGAATTTCGCCGCGGCATCGGCGACGCGAAAGCCGGCGATGTGGTCACGGTCGAATCGTTTTCTCCCGGCGATCGCGTGGACGTCACGGGCACGAGCAAGGGCCGCGGCTATGCAGGCATCATGCAACGCTGGAACGGCTCGGGCGGCGGCGCGAGTCACGGCTCGATGATCCATCGGCAACCCGCATCCAATTCCGATACGAATTCGGCGAGAGTTCTCAAGGGCAGCCGCAGGCCGGGCCACTGGGGAGTGGAGCGGGTGACCACGCTCGATCTCGAGGTCGTGCGGGCGGACAAAGAACGCAATCTGCTGCTGATCAAGGGCGCCGTGCCCGGCGCCGACAACGCGATCGTGCTCGTGCGCTCGTCGGTGAAGGCCGAGGGCAAGAGCTGATGGCATCGAGCAGCGTGCCCGTCTTGGGAAAAGCGGGCAAGAAGATCGGCACGGTCAAGGTCGCCGCGGCGTTCACGCGGCCGGCCAGCTCCGCACTGTTGCATCAATCGGTCGTGCGGGAGCTCGCCAACAAGCGTGGCGGCACCGCCTCCACCAAAAAGCGCGATGAGGTCGCGGGCGGAGGCCGCAAGCCGTGGCGCCAAAAGGGTACGGGCCGCGCGCGGCAAGGCAGCATCCGGTCCCCGTTATGGCGTAAAGGCGGCGTCGTTTTCGGTCCGCAGCCGCGCTCGTTTCGAATCGCGCTGAACCGCAAGGCGCGGCGCGCGGCGCTTGCCGGCGCCATCGCCAGCAAGCTCGCGCAGGGCGCCTTGTCGGTGCTCGATCCCGCCGACCTGGGTCTCGAGAAAACAAAAGACTTCATCGCACTCGCCTGGCCGGGTAACGCTTCGGCCGACCGCGTTCTCGTCATCGTGCAGCGCGAACGCGACGCCGAGCCGGGTGCGGCGCTCGCCCGCACGGCGCGGAACGCGCGCCGCGCGACCGTGGTGGGCCACGACGCGACGAACGTGCACGCGCTCCTGGCGCACGACCGCATCCTCGTGACGAAGAACGCGTACGAAGCGCTGGCCGAGGCGTGCGATGCTTGAATCCCGCCGGCTCATCCTCCGGCCGCTGGTCACGGAGCGATCGGTGGCCAATACCGCGCATTCGCAGTACGCCTTTCAAGTGGACCAGCGCGCCAGCAAGCAGAGCATCCGGAGCGCGGTGGAGCAGATCTTCAAGGTGAAGGTGCTGCGCGTGAACACGGTCGCGCTGCCCAAGTTCGTGCCGAAGAATCTTCGCAAGCCCGTCCGCCATCGCGTGAGCGTGCGCGGCACGTGGAAAAAAGCGATCGTCACCCTGCGTCCCGGCGACAAGATCGAGCTGGGCGGCGTCAACTACTTCGAGTCGTGAGGCGCGCGAAACAATGGCATTGAAGAAGTTCAACCCCACCTCGCCCGGACGCCGCTTCATGACGGTGATCGCGTTCGAGGAGCTGTCGAAGGACCGGCCCGAACGCGCACTGCTCGAGCCGCAGCACAAGCACGCCGGCCGGAATTTCAACGGTCACATCACCGTGCGTCACCGAGGCGGCGGCCACAAGACGAAATACCGAAAGATCGATTTCGTTCGCGCCAAAGACGAAGTGCCGGCGGAAGTAGCGTCCATCGAGTACGACCCGAATCGTTCGGCCCGCATCGCGCTGCTGCACTACCGCGATGGTGAGAAGCGCTACATCCTCGCGCCCTTGGGCTTGAAGCGAGGCGACGTCGTGGTGTCGGGGCCCAGCGCCGACATCAAGACCGGCAACGCCCTGCCCCTCGTCAATATCCCGCTCGGCACCATCGTGCACAACATCGAGCTGGCGCCGGGCGGCGGCGGCAAGCTCGTGCGCGCGGCCGGCGGCGCGGCGCAGCTCATGGCGAAGGAAGGCGACTACGCGCAAGTCCGGCTCGCATCCGGGGAAGTGCGCAAGGTCCTCGTGACCTGCCGCGCGACCATCGGGCAGCTCGGCAACGTCGACCATGAGAATCAGGTCATCGGCAAAGCCGGGCGCATCCGTTGGCTGGGCCGTCGGCCGCAAGTGCGCGGTGTGGCGATGAACCCGGTCGACCACCCGCACGGCGGCGGCGAGGCCCGCTCGACCGCCGGCCGCCCGCCGACCACGCCGTGGGGCGAGATGACGATGGGCAAAAAGACGCGCCGGAACAAACGCACGGCGAAATTCATCGTGAAGAGGCGATCGAAATGAGTCGGTCCGCGAAAAAACCTCCGTTCGTTGCGGAGCACCTGCTCGAGAAGATCGAGCGCATGAACTCGACCCGCGAAAAGAAGGTCGTCAAGACCTGGTCGCGCGCGTCGACCGTCGTGCCTGCTATGGTCGGTCACACGATCGCGGTCCACGACGGCCGCAAGCACGTGCCCGTTTATATCCAGGAGAATATGGTCGGGCACAAGCTCGGCGAGTTCGCGCCGACGCGCATCTTCCGCGGACACGGCTCCGGCGAGAAAGCGGCCGCCGCGGCTGCGGCGCTCACGCCCGCGCCCGCGCCGGCGCCGGCGCCGGCCAAGTGACGATGCAAGCGACAGCGAAAGCCAGGTTCTTGCGCGTGCCGCCTCGCAAAGCGCGGCGCGTGATGGACGTCATCCGCGGCAAGCGGGTCGACGACGCCTTGACCGTACTGCAATTCACCACGGTGTCTGCCGCGCGCTCCATCGAAAAGATCCTTCGCGCCGCCGCGGCCAACGCCGAGAACAATCACGGCATGAAGCCGCACGACCTCGTCATCGCGCACGCGATGGTGGACGGCGGCCCGATGATCAAACGCGTCGAAGCCCGAGCCCGCGGTTCAGCGGGATTGAAAAGGAAGAGAATGTCTCACGTCACCATCATCGTCACCGACGGACTGGCCGACTGATGGGTCAGAAAATCCATCCGGTAGGCCTGCGCCTCGGCATCACGCGCACTTGGGATTCGCGCTGGTTCGAGACCAAACAGTATCAGAACTGGCTGCATGAAGATCTCAAGATGCGCCGCGTGCTCGACGACCTGTCGCGCTCGGCCGGCGTTTCGCACGTCGAGATCGAGCGCCGCGCGAACCAAGCGCGCGTGGTGGTCAACACCGCCAAGCCCGGCATCATCATCGGCAAACGCGGGGCCGGCATCGAGGAGCTGAAGAAGAAGCTCGAGGCGATCACCGGCAAGCAGGTCAACGTCAACGTCGTCGAGGTGAAGCACCCGGAACTCGACGCCAAGCTCGTCGCGAACAACATCGTGGATCAGCTCGAGAAGCGCATCGCGTTCCGGCGCGCGATGCGTCAGGCCATTCAGCGAACCATGCGAGCCGGCGCGCGCGGCATCAAGGTGCAAGTCGGCGGCCGTCTCGGCGGCGCGGAGATCGCCCGGGTCGAGCGCAATTTCGAAGGCAAAGTGCCGCTGCACACGCTGCGCGCGAACATCGATTACGCGCAAGTCGAAGCGTACACGACCTACGGCCGCATCGGCGTCAAGGTGTGGATCTATCTGGGCGAAGTGCTGCCGGATGGCAAGGCGAAGATCGAGCCCGTCCGCGACGTCCGCCCGCTTCGCGAGCGACGACCGCGCCCGACGAGGCCGCCGGCGCCCGCGGCACAGGCGCCCTCCGCCGAACCTGCCGCTGCCGCGCGGGAAGCGTCCTCAGCCGAGACGCCCGCGCCTGAGTCCGCAGCCAGCGCCGATCCGATGGCGGGCGTACTCGAGCAAATGCCGCCCGCAGAGGATGCGCCGCAAGGCGCCGAGTCCGCGCCGCCGAGCGACGCGCCGGAGGGCTCGTAGGTCATGCTGCTCCCGAAGCGCGTCAAACACCGCAAGGTCCAGCGAGGGAGGCTCAAGGGAAAAGCGCTGCGCGGCAATACTCTGCATTTCGGCGAATACGGCCTCCAGGCGCTCGAGGGCGCGTGGGTGACGAATCGCCAGATCGAGGCGGCCCGCATCGCGCTGACCCGCCATATGAAGCGCGGCGGCAAAGTCTGGATTACGGTTTTTCCCGACAAGTCGTACACGAAGAAGCCGGCCGAGACGCGCATGGGATCGGGCAAAGGCGCTCCGGAGGGCTGGGTCGCGGTGGTCAGGCCAGGCCGCGTCATGTTCGAGCTGGCGGGGGTCGACGCGCCGACGGCGCGCGAAGCGCTGCGGCTGGCGGCGTCCAAGTTGCCGATCCGCGTGAAGACGCTGATTCGAGAAGGGGTTGGTGAATCCGTTGAAGTCTAGCGAACTGAGGAGCTTGCGCGACCTCACCACAAAAGAGCTCGAGGACAAACTCTCCGCGACCAAGGAAGAGCTCTTCAACCTGCGCTTTGCACTCGTGACCGGCCACCTCGAGGATCACGCCAAGGTGCGCAAGCTCAGGCGCAGCATCGCGGCCGTCTACACCATCCTGGCGCAGCGGAAGCTGGCAGGTTGATGATGATCGAGCCAAAAGCGGCACGCGGCGCGCGCAAGATGCGAGTCGGCAAAGTGATCTCGAACAAGATGATGAAGACGATCGTGGTCGTCGCAGAGACGCGCACGCCGCATCCATCCTACGGCAAGATCATCCGCCATTCGAAGCGATTCCTCGCGCACGACGAGCGCAACGAGGCGCAGATCGGCGATCTCGTTCGCATCGCCGAGACGCGGCCGCTTTCGAAGCGCAAGCGCTGGCGCCTGATCGAAGTGCTGGAACGGGTCAAGTGAGGATGCATTCGCCATGATCCAGGCACAGACGCGCCTGAAGGTCGCCGACAATTCCGGTGCGCGCGAGTTGATGGTGTTCCACGTGTCCGGCGGCTCTCGCCACCCATTCGCGTACGTCGGCGATACCGTTGTCGCCACCGTCAAGAGCGCGATCCCGGGAGCGGCCGTGAAGAAGGGCAACGTGGTGAAAGCCGTGATCGTGCGGCAGAAGAAGAAGCTGCGCCGCTCGGACGGTTCCTTCATCCGCTTCGACGAGAACGCGGCCGTGCTGCTCAACGAGCAGAACAACCCGCGCGGCACCCGCATCTTCGGACCGGTGGCCCGCGAGTTGCGCGAGCGCGACTACATGAAGATCGTCTCGCTCGCGCCGGAGGTGCTGTAGACGTGAAGGCGCGCTTGGCAGCTGGCGACACCGTGATGGTCCTGTCGGGGCGCGACAAGGGCAAGCGTGGTAAGATCAAACTCGTGCGCGCCCGGCACGGCGTGGCCGAAGTGGAAGGCGTGAACGTCGTCAAGCGCCATTCGAAGGCGACGCAAAAAGCCAAGGCCGGAATTCTTGAAAAAGAGATGCCGATGCCGCTCGGCAAGCTGATGTACGTGTGCCCAAAATGCAGCAAGCCGGCGAAAATCGCCTTCGTGAACAAAGCCGGCTTGAAGGAACGCGTCTGCCGGCGCTGCGGCGAGATGGCCGATCGACCGGTGAAGGCATAGGAACGAGCGCATGAATCGATTGAGAGAGCACTACGAGAAAGCGGTGGTCCCGGCGCTGACGAAGCGGTTCGGCTACTCGAATCCGTTGCAGGTGCCGCGCTTGGTCAAGATCGTCGTGAACATGGGCGTCGGGGAGGCGGTCGCGAACCCGAAGGCGATGGACGGCGCGGTGGCCGATCTGACGGCGATCACCGGGCAAAAGCCGCTCGTGACGCGCGCCAAGAAGAGCATCGCGACGTACAAGTTGCGCGAAGGCATGCAGATCGGCGCGAAGGTCACGCTGCGTGGCGAGCGGATGTACGCCTTTTTCGACAAGCTCGTGAACATCGTGCTGCCGCGCATCCGCGATTTCCGCGGCATGTCGCGCAGCGCGCTGGACGGCCGCGGCAACTACGCGCTGGGCTTGCGCGAGCAGCTCGTGTTTCCGGAGATCAACTACGACAAGCTCGACATGGTGCGCGGCATGGACATCGTGATCGTCACGACCGCGCGCAACGATGCAGAGGCGCTGGCGTTCATGTCGGAGATGGGCATGCCGCTGCGCAAGGAAGGAGTCGCCGCGTAATCGATGGCTACGTCCGCTTGGGTCCAAAAAGCCAACCGCACGCCGAAATACAAAGTGCGAAAATACAACCGCTGTCGCGTCTGCGGCCGCTCGCGCGCGTACCTGCGGAAATTCGGGCTGTGCCGCATCTGCTTCCGGGACCTCGCCCATAAGGGTCATGTCCCCGGCGTCACCAAGGCCTCGTGGTAAGGAAAAGAGTCGATGGGAACGATCACTGATCCAGTCGCCGACATGCTCGCCCGCATCCGCAACGCGAACATCGCGTTTCACGAGCGCGTGGACGTCCCATCGTCGCGCGTGAAGCTCGAAGTGGCGAAGCTGCTGAAGGACGAAGGCTTCATCAAGAATTTTGAAGTGGTGGCCGGCAAACCCCGCGACGTCATCCGCCTGACGTTGAAGTACGGGTCCGACCGGTCGCGCGTCATCAACGGCCTGCAGCGCATCAGCCGGCCCGGGCTGCGCATCTACTCGCCGAAAGGCGAGATTCCGAAGTGCATGGGCGGGCTCGGGCTCGTGATCATGTCGACCGCCAAGGGCATTATCAGCGGCAAGCAGGCGCGTCGCCTTGGTTGCGGCGGCGAAGTGATGGCGTTCGTATGGTAATGGTAGCGACTAAACCCAGAAGTGCAGCGGTCGACTGTATGTCGACGGCGCGACCGAAGGTCGCGTTCGCATGAGCAGGATCGGCCGGCTTCCGATCAACGTGCCGTCGGGCGTCAATGTCGCGGTGCGCGATCGTCGTGTCGCGGTCAAAGGTCCAAAGGGCGAACTCGAATTGGCGGTCGCGTCGCCGATCGACGTGAGCGTGAGCGAGAACGTGGTGACCGTCGTGCGCCCCAACGACGACAAGCGCAACAAGCAGCTGCACGGACTCGTGCGCACGCTGATCGCCGGCATGCTGGACGGCGTGACGCGCGGCTTCTCTCGCTCGCTCGAGATCCAAGGCGTCGGCTATCGCGCGCAGATGCAGGGCAAGTCGCTGTCGCTGCAGCTGGGCTTTTCACACCCGGTGGTCATCGCGCCGCCGGCCGGCGTCGACGTCCGAGTCGAAGGCACGAACAAGATCCATGTGAGCGGCGCCGACAAGCAGCAGGTCGGCCAATTCGCCGCCCACGTCCGATCGGTGCGCCCGCCGGAGCCGTACAAGGGCAAGGGCATCCGCTACGAAGGCGAGCGCGTCCGTCGCAAGCTCGGAAAAGCCGGCAAGACCGTCGGCGGTAAGAAGTAGGCACGCGTATGTCGGGAAAACTGAGTCGAAATCTCGTGCGGTTGCGCCGGCACGGCCGTGTTCGCAAGCGTCTGGCCGGCACGCAGGCGCGTCCGCGCTTGTCGATTTTCCGCAGCTTGCATCATTTGTACGCGCAGGTCATCGACGACGCGACCGGCCGCACGCTGGCTGCGGCGAGCACGCGAGAGAAAGATGTCGCCAAGGGCCTGAAATCGCTCACGACGCGAGCGGCGGCCGAGCGCGTTGGCGCCACGGTCGCCGAGCGCGCCAAGCTCAAAGGCGTCACCGCCGTGGTGTTCGACCGCGGCGGCTACAAGTATCACGGCCGGATCAAAGCGCTGGCCGACGCGGCGCGCGGCGCCGGTTTGGAGCTGTAAGGCATGCCGAGGATCACCGACGGGTCGGGTCTGGAGGAGACGGTCGTTCGCGTGAATCGCGTCGCGAAAGTCGTCAAGGGCGGAAAGCGCTTCTCGTTTTCCGCGCTCGTGGTGGTGGGCGACCGCCAAGGGCGCGTCGGCTACGGTTTGGGCAAGGCGCGCGAAGTCCCGGAGGCGATCCGCAAGGGCGTCGAGCAGGCGCGGCGCACGCTCGTGCGCGTGCCGATCGTCAACCGCACGATCCCGCACCCCATCACATCGCGCGCCGGCAGCGGCAACGTCATGATGAAGCCGGCCAGCAAAGGCACGGGCGTCATCGCCGGCGGCGCGATGCGCGCCGTGCTCGAACTCGCGGGCATCCACGACATCCTGACGAAGTCGTTGGGCTCGAACAACCCGATCAACGTCATCCGGGCGACGGTCAAGGGATTGAAAGACCTGCGTACCGTGGAAGACGTCGCGGCACAGCGCGGCAAGAGCGTGGATCAGATCTTGGGAAGGGACACGGACGTTGAAACTATCGGAGCTTAAGCCCGCGCAGGGCTCGCGGCCGAAGCGCGTGCGAGTCGGCCGCGGGCATGGCAGCGGCATGGTCAAGACGTCCGGCAAGGGCGGCAAGGGTCAAACCGCCCGCTCGGGCGGCGGCAAGGGCCCGAGTTTTGAAGGCGGTCAGACGCCGTGGGCTCGGCGGTTGCCGCAGCGCCGCGGCGTGTCGCAGAAATCGCGTCCGACGAAGATCTTTCGCACGGAATACAGCGTGGTGAACGTGCGCGATCTCGACGCGTGGGATGCCTCGATCGTCGTCACGCCCGCCAATCTGCGCAAGCACGGCGTCATCGCGAACCTGCAGCGGCCCGTCAAGATCCTCGGCACCGGCGACGCCCCGGCCGGCTTGCGTTTTGCAGGCGTGCGCTTCTCCGCGTCGGCGAAAGCCAAACTCGAGGCAGCAGGAGCGACGTTCGACTAGATGACGATCTGGCGCAATCTCGCGAACGCGCTCGTCGTTCCGGAGCTCCGCAACCGGATCTTGTTCGTCTTTGGTGCGTTCGCCGCATTCGTGATCGCCGTCTACATCCAAGTGCCCTACGTCAACATCTCGAAGTGGCAGCAGATCCTCTCGCAGGGTCAGTTCCTCAACTTCATCGGCTTCTTGTCCGGCGGCGCGCTGCAGCGCTTCTCGATCATCGCGATGGGCATCACGCCGTACATCAACGCCAGCATCATCATGCAGCTGCTCACCGTGGTCTTCCCCGAGATCAAAGAGCTGATGCAGCACGGCGGCGAGGAAGGGCGGCGCCGCATTGGCCTGTACACCCGTTGGCTGACCGTCATCCTCGCCATCATTCAGGCCACGACGATGGTGGTCGCGCTCAACCGCGCCGGCGTGTTCGAGCGGACCGACCCGTTCTATCTCGTCATGGTTGTGCTGACGCTGACCGCCGGCACGGTTTGGCTCATGTGGCTCGGCGAGCAGATCAGCGACAAGGGCGTGGGCAACGGCGTATCGCTCATCATCTTCGTCGGCATCATCCTGCGCTACCCGAAGTACTTCGCCGACACGTACGCCAATACGCAAAAAGGCGGGCAGGAGATTTTGGGCCTCGTGATCTTCGCGCTCATCGCGCTCGTGTCGCTCATCTCGATCGTGTTCATGTATCAGGGCCAACGGCGCGTGCCGGTGCAGTACGCCAAGCGCGTCATCGGGCGAAAAGTCTATGGCGGGCGGAGCACCTACATCCCGCTGAGGCTCAACAACGCCGGCGTCATCTCCATCATCTTCGCGATCTCGCTGCTGCTCTTCCCACAGCAGATCGCCTCGTGGGCGCAGCAGAGCCAGGCGCACTGGGCGCAGCTATACTCGCAGTTCATGGCGCTCTACTTCAACTATGGCGGCGTGCTGTATAACGCCGTGTACTTCTTGCTCGTCGTCGCCTTCACGTTCTTCTACAGCGAAGTCGTCATCAACATCATGGACATCGGCGACTCCCTCAAGAAGCAGGGCGGCTTCATCCCGGGCATCCGACCCGGCAAACCGACCACCGACTACTTATCGAAGATCCTGCACCGCATCACAATCGTGGCGGCGGTGTACCTGGGCATCCTGGCGATTACGCCGAACGTGACCCAGAGCCTCACCCACGTGACCACCTTCTACCTCGGCAGCACCTCGCTGCTGATCGTCGTCGGGGTCGCGCTCGACACGATGACGCAGATCGAGGCCCGGCTCGCGATGCGCGATTATCGGGGCTTCATCAAGCAGTGAACGGCTCGCAATTCCGGATCATCCTGCTCGGCGCGCCGGGCGCCGGCAAGGGCACCCAGTCGCGCCGCCTGTCGCAGGCGTTCGGCGTGCCGCAGATCGCGACCGGCGACATGTTCCGCAGCGCCGTGGCGACGGGCTCGCCGATGGGCATCGCCGCGAAGGCGTTTATGGATCGGGGCGAGCTCGTGCCGGACGACATAACGATCGGCGTGGTCGAAGAGCGGCTGCGTCAACCGGACGCCGCGAACGGGTTCATCATGGACGGGTTTCCGCGAACGCCGCAGCAGGCGACGGCGCTCGATGCGCTCCTGGCGCACATGTGCCGGCATCTGCAGGCCGTCGTCGAGATCAGCGTGCCGCACGACGAGCTCGTGCGCCGGCTCACCGCGCGCTGGTGGTGCTCGGTCTGCCAGGCCACCTACAACATGCAGCTCGCGCCGCCGCGCATCGACAGCGTCTGCGACCGCTGCGGGGGCCAGCTCGTGCAGCGCCAAGACGACACCGCCGCTACGGTGAAAACGCGGCTCGAGATCTACGAGCGCCAGACGACGCCGCTCGTCGCCTACTACCAGGGCGCGGGCCTTCTGAAGGTCGTCGACGGCACGCTGGGCATCGACGACGTCTACGACGCGATCGTCTGCGCCGTCGGCGCGGCTCCCGCGGAGGCGGCGCCGTCGTGATTACCTGCAAGAGCGAGCGGGAACTCGCGGGCATGCGGGCGAGCGCGCGCGTGACGGCGGCCGCGCTGCTGGAGGTGAAGCGCGCCGTCGCGCCGGGCGTGACGACCAAAGAGATCGACGGCATCGCCGCGCGCAGCATCCGGAGCATGGGCGGGGAGCCGGCGTTTCTCGGCTATCATGGATTTCCCGGCGCGATCTGTGCGTCGGTGAACGAAGAAGTGGTGCACGGCATCCCGGGCGACAGGCGGCTGCGCGACGGTGACGTGCTCAAGCTCGACATCGGCTCGCGCCTGGACGGCTGGTATTCGGATATGGCCTGCACCGTGCCGATCGGCGACGTATCGGACGAGGCGGCTGCGCTCATCGACGTCACCGAAGCGGCGCTCTACGAAGGCATCGCGATCGTGCGTGCGGGCGCGCACGTCTCGGACATCGGCCACGCGGTGCAGACGTTCGTTGAGGCCCGCGGCTTCTCGATCGTGCAGGCGCTGGTCGGCCACGGCATCGGCAAGAACTTGCACGAGGATCCGCCGGTGCCCAACTTCGGCCGCGCCGGCCAAGGACCCGTGCTGCGAACCGGCATGGTTTTGGCCATCGAGCCGATGGTGAACGCGGGTACGTGGCGCGTCCAGACGAAGCCCGATCAGTGGACGGTGGTGACGCTCGATCGCCGGCTCTCCGCCCATTTCGAGCATACGGTCGCGGTCACGCCGGAGGGCGGCGAGATCTTGACGCTGACCGATGACGAACGAGCGGCGCGCGGGCGCGGTCGGGTCCTGACCGCGAAACGGGGAGACTAGCGTGCCGCGAAACCGCCGACCGCGTGGGCCGAAGCGTTCGGACAAGAACAAGCAGCGCCGAGCCGAGGTGACGCAGACCCCGAAGGAAGAAGCGATCGAGGTTGAGGGCACCGTCGTGGAGCCGCTACCCAACGCGTTCTTCCGCGTCGAACTCGCGAACGGTCATCGGGTGCTGGCTCGCGTCAGCGGAAAGATCCGGATGCACTTCATCCGCATCTTGCCGGGCGACCGCGTGCTCGTGGAGCTGTCGCCGTACGATCTCACTCAAGGCCGCATCACGTATCGGTATAAGTGACATATCGGAAAACTGGATAGTGTAGCGGTCGGCTTTAGCCGAGCGTGAGGAGCGAAGCGACGAATGAAGGTGGATTTCCGATGAAAGTCCGACCCAGCATCAAGAAAATATGCGACAAGTGCAAGATCATCAAGCGCGCGGGCCGCGCGCGGGTGATCTGCGAGAACCCGAAGCACAAGCAGGCTCAGGGATGACCGACCACTTTGTAGAGTCCCGAGCGCAGCTCGGGGAAGGGCAATTCACATGGCACGCATAGCCGGCATCGACTTGCCGCGCGACAAGCGCATCGAGATCGCGCTGACGTACATCTACGGAATCGGCCGGCCGACGGCGGAGAAACTGCTGCGCACCACGGGCGTCAATCCGGACACGCGGGTGAAGGATCTGACGGACGACCATATCCAGAAACTGCGCGAGCAGATCGAGAAAAACCTCAAGGTCGAGGGCGATCTGCGCCGCGAGGTGAGCGGCGCGATCAAGCGGCTGATCGACATCGGTTGCTACCGCGGGCTCCGGCATCGCCGTGGCCTGCCGGTACGCGGCCAACGCACGCGAACGAATTCCCGCACGCGCAAAGGTCCGCGCAAGACCGTGGCCGGCAAGAAGAAAGCCAAGGGTCCGGGTCTCGGCAAATGACCCCGGTCGGCTAAAGCCGACCGCTCCACTCTAGAAAGAGGCGATACGAATCGATGGCAACAGGCAAGCGGGCACGTCCCCGGAAGAAGCGCGAGACGAAACACGTCTCGATGGGGATCGCGCACATCCACTCGAGCTTCAACAACACCATCGTCAGCATCAGCGACATGAGCGGCGGCGCGGTCGCGTGGGCCAGCGCGGGCGGGATGGGTTTCGCGGGCAGCAAGAAGTCGACGCCGTTCGCGGCGCAGCTGGCGGCAGAAGCTGCGGCGAAGAAGTCGATGGAGCATGGCATGCGCCAAGTCGAGGTGCACGTGAAAGGGCCGGGCGCCGGGCGCGAGGCCGCCATCCGCGCGCTGCAGGCCGCGGGCCTCGAGATCACCGTCATTCGCGACGTGACTCCCATTCCGCACAACGGTTGCCGTCCGCCGAAGCGGCGCCGCGTCTAAGGGAAAGGACGACCGAAGAACCCTCATGGCTCGATATACAGGACCGGTCTGCCGGATGTGCCGGCGCGAGAGCGCGAGCGGCACGAAGCCCGGCGATAAGGTCAAACTCTTCCTCAAAGGCGAACGCTGCCTGTCGAAGAAGTGCGCCGTCGAACGTCGCACCGCCGCGCCCGGCCAGAAGTCGAACACCAAGAACCGGCCGAAAGTGTCAGAGTTCGGGCGCCAGTTGCGCGAAAAGCAGAAAATGCGCCGCATCTACGGCGTGCTCGAGCGGCAGTTCGAGCGCTACATGCGGGACGCGAGCGCCCGCAAAGGCCAGACCGGCGGCGCGCTGCTCAGCCTACTCGAGACGCGGCTCGACAACGTGATCTATCGCTTGAACCTGGCGACCTCGCGCGCCCAGGCGCGGCAACTCGTTCGGCATCGGCACTTCCTGCTCAACGGCAAGCGCGTGGGCATCCCCTCGATGCAGGTCCGTCCGGGCGACGAGATCACGGTCGTCGACACCAGCCGGCCCACGACGCTCTTCCAGCTGCTCGCCGAATACTCGAAGGGCCGTCGCGTGCCCACCTGGCTCGACTACAACGAACAAGAGCTGAAGGGCAAGATCTTGCAGCGCCCGACGCGGGCGGACATCGACACGAACGTCGAAGAACAGCTGATCGTCGAATACTATTCGAGATAACTAAGGAGATATATGGCCGTACTGGAATTTCAACGCGCGTCCATCGAGGTCCGAGAGCGGCGCGACAGCTACGCGAAGTTCGCGATCGAGCCGCTCGAGCGCGGCTTCGGCATCACGCTCGGCAACGCGCTGCGGCGCCTCTTGCTGTCGTCGCTGCCTGGAGCTGCGGTCACCTACGTGAAGATCGACGGCGTGCTGCACGAGTTCTCGACGATTCCGGGCGTCGTCGAAGACACGACGCACATCATCTTGAACCTCAAGGGCTTGCCGCTCAAACTCGCGTCGGACGAGCCAAAGGTGCTGCGGGTCGAAGCGTCCGGCGAGCGCGACGTCACGGCATCGGACATCTTGCCCGACGCCGACGTCGAGCTGCTGGACCCCAATTATCATATCGCGACGCTGACCGACAAGAAGGCCAGGCTCACGATGGAGATCGGCGTCGAGAAATGGCGCGGGTACGTGACCGCCGACAAGCAGCGCAACGTCGAGCACGTCATCGGGCTCATCCCGGTGGATTCGATCTTCACACCGGTGCGCAAAGTGGCCTATCACGTCGAGGACACGCGCGTCGGGCAGGTCACCGACTACGATCGGCTGGTCATCGAGATCGAGACGAACGGCAGCATCACGCCCGACGAGGCACTCTCGACCGCCGCCAAAATCCTTCAGGATCAGCTGACGCTCTTCGTGAACTTCACCGGACGGCCGGAGATCGAAGCGCCGCCGGAAGAGGCGCGGCCGTTCGCCGACTGGGATATCCCGGTCGACGAGCTCGACCTCTCGGTGCGCTCGTATAACTGTCTGAAGCGCGCCGGCATCACGAAGATCTCGGAGCTGCTCCAGAAGACCGAAGACGAGATCATGAACATGCGCAACCTCGGCAAGAAGTCGGTCGACGAGATCAAAGAGAAGTTGGCCGAACGCAACCTGTCGTTGCGGCAGAGCTGACGATGCGGCATAAGAAATCGGGCAAGCGGCTCGGCCGCAACGACGATCACCGGCGGGCGATGTTGCGCAACCTTGCGACCTCGCTGTTCACGCACGGCAAAATCGAAACGACGCTGACGCGCGCCAAGGAGCTTGCGCGCGTCGCCGCCCACCTGATCTCGAGGGCGAAGAAGGGAGATCTGCAAAGCCGTCGTATGGTAGCCGCCTACCTCAGTTCGCCGGAGGTGGCGAAAAAAGTGGTCGACGTGATCGCCCCAAACTTGGGCGGGCGGCACGGCGGCTACACGAGGATCGTGCGGACGAGGATCCGCAAAGGCGACGCTGCGGAACTCGCGCAGCTGGAATTGGTGCAATAAACACGTGATGGTTCTGCTCTCGACGCGCAATTGGTGGTGGCCGCAGACCTGCTCGATGTGGAGCGGCTCGGCCTCGCGCGCGCGCGCCGTCTGAGCCGAACGACCGCCTAGCGGCGGTCGCCGCCAATCGTTCGAGCGGGTCCGTCATCGCGGACCTGCTTTCTTTTTGCCTGCACGGAGACTGAGATGATCGCATCCCGACCCGGGGCCCGACGCGTCCTCCAACGCTCGTACATCGCCGACGGCGTAACCCCGGTGGGCGCTTTCGCCGCGTTGAGGCGCGGCCATCCGCGAGAATCGTTCTTGTTGGAGAGCGCACCCGCGGCGCAAAGCGCGTCGCGTTACTCTATCATCGGGGTGGGCCGGGAGGCCGAGCTTCATGTGCTGGACGGGCGCTGCGAGCTTTCGATCGACGGCGTGACGACGCACGTTCGCGAAAGTCCGCTTCAAGCCGCGCGGCGCCTGCTCGACGAACTGCGCCCGGCACCGCGAGCCGGCGGCATCAATCCTTTTCTCGGCGCGTATGGCGCAGCGTCGTTCGAATTCGCGGGCTGCTTCGAGCGCTTGCCGACGCTTTCGCGCGACGGCGATCCGATGCCCGATCTGCACCTGATGATACCGCGGACGCTGGTAGTCTTCGATCATTTCACGCACGAGATGACCGTCGCCACGCTCCACGATGCCGAGGAGCTCGACGCGATCTGCGAGGCAGTTCTGAGCGCCCGCATCGGTCCGCTCGCTCGGTCGGAGCCGTCGCCATCAGTCGGCCATCGTGCGGAGCCGCAATCGAGCGATCTACCGTTCGAACAGGCCGTCGCGCGAGCGCAGGAGGCGATCTGCGCCGGTGAGGCGTTCCAGGTCGTTGTCTCCCAGTGCTGGGCGCTGCCGATGCGCGGCGATCCGTTCGATGCATACCGACGGCTGCGCGCGATCAATCCGTCGCCGTACCTGTTCTACTTGGATCTGGGCTGGGGTCAGCTGTTCGGCGCGTCCCCCGAGCTGCTGGTCCGCGTCGACGGGGATCGCGCCACGGTCCGGCCGCTGGCGGGCACGCGGCCGCGGTCGGACGATGCGGACGAGGACGCGCGCCTCGCGCGCGAGCTGCGGCGCGATGCGAAAGAGCGCGCCGAGCACGTGATGCTGGTGGACCTCGGCCGAAACGATCTCGGTCGCGTCAGCGAACCCGGCAGCGTGCGGACGCCGCGCTTGTTCGAGGTCGAGAAGTACAGCCACGTCATGCACATGATGTCCGAGGTCGTGAGCAGACTGCGGCGTCGCTGCGACGCCCTGGATTGCTTGGCCGCCGCGTTCCCGGCCGGCACGGTGAGCGGGGCGCCCAAGATCCGCGCGATGGAGCTCATCGCCGAACTCGAATGCCGGCGCCGCGGGTTTTACGGCGGAAGCGTCATCCGGCTGGGCTTCGAGGGCGCTCTTGAGGCGTGCATCACGCTGCGCGCCGCCCACGCATACGGCGGCATGTATCACGTGCGGGCCGGCGCTGGCATCGTCGCCGATTCCAACCCAAAAACCGAGGACGCCGAGTGTCGCGCCAAGGCGCGCGCCGTGCTGGAAGCGGTCGCTTGCGCGTGAACGATCTCTTGCTCGTCGACAACTATGATTCGTTCGCGTACAATTTGGCGCAATCGTTCGAACGAATGGGCGCGAGCGTGCGCGTCGTGCGGTCCGACGCGTTCAGCGTGGAGGCGCTGCGCGCTGCTCCGCCGGCGGCCCTCGTGCTGTCGCCGGGTCCCGGCACTCCCGAACGCGCCGGTAATTCGATGCGCGCCGTCCGCGCGCTCTCCGGGATCACCTCGATCCTCGGCGTCTGCCTCGGCATCAGGCGGTCGCCGCGAGCTTCGGCACCCGCATCGTTCGCGCGCCGGTGGTCGTGCATGGCAAGACGTCGGCCGTCCAGCACGACGGGCGAGGCTTGTTCGAGGGACTGCCGTCGCCGTTCGCGGCGACGCGCTATCATTCGCTGGCGATCGATTCCGCGTCGTTGCCGCCCGAACTCGCGATTACCGCGCGCAGCGTCGATGACGGCGTGGTGATGGCCATCGCGCACGCGGATCACCGCACGTTCGGCGTCCAGTTCCACCCGGAGTCGGTCCTGACGCGCTGGGGCGCGCGGCTCTTACGAAGCTTCCTGAACGTCGCCGGGATGCTCTCGTGAAGGCGCGCTCGCCTCTCTCGCCCATCGTCGAATGCTTGCGCCGAGTCCTCACAGGCGACGACCTCGCGGCCAGCGAGATGCACGTGATCGTGACGGATATGATGACCGGCGACGCCACCGCAGCGCAGGCTGCGGCCTTGCTCGTGGCGCTCGCGGCAAAGGGTGAGACGGTGGAGGAGATCACCGGCGCGGCCAGGGCGCTGCGCGCCGGCGCGCTTCGCGTCGAGACAACTCGCCGCCCCATCGTCGACGTTTGCGGAACGGGCGGGGATGGATCGGGTTCCTTCAACGTGTCGACCGCGGTCGCGCTCGTCGTCGCGGGCGCAGGCGTCGCCCTCGCAAAGCACGGAAACCGAGCCGTCACGGGACGATGCGGCAGCGCCGACGTGCTTGCCGAACTCGGCGTCACGCTAGACGCTACCCCGGCCAGTGCCGCGCGCTCGCTCGAGCAGCACGGCATCGCGTTCTTGTTCGCTCCCCTCTACCATCCGTCGATGCGCCACATCGCGCTGGTGCGGCGCGAAATCGGCGTGTCGACGCTCTTCAACGTGTTGGGCCCGCTGGCGAATCCCGCGGGCGCGCAGCGCCAGCTGGTCGGCGTCGCGCAGCGTAGCCGGCTGCGGTTGGTGACGGAATCGCTCGCGCGGCTGGGCAGCGAGCGCGCGGCCGCAGTGCGCGGCGAAGACGGCCTTGACGAATTCAGTCTGTGCGGTCCGTCGCGCATCGTCGAATGGAATGGCTCGACCATCCGCGAGTACGTGCGCGATCCGCTCGATTTCGGAATGAAGCTCCAGCCGCGCAGCGCGATCGCCGGTGGAGATGCCCGTCACAACGCGCGCGTGATCCGGCGCGTGCTCGACGGCGCCGCCGGCGCCCATCGCGATGTTGTCGTCCTCAACGCCGGCTTGGCGCTCGAGATCGCGGGCGCCGCCGGCTCGATGGCTGATGGCTGCGATCTCGCCCGGAGCTCCATCGATTCCGGCGCGGCGCGCGGCAAACTCGATGCGCTCCTCGAGGCGAGCCGCCGATGACCTACCTCGACGCCATTTTAGAACGGCGGCGCGCCGACGTGGACGCGCGTAAGCGCGCCGGAGCCATCGCCGAGCTTCGCGCAACGGGAGCCCGGCGGGATTTCGTCGAGGCGCTGCGCGCGCGCGTGCCCGCGGTGATCGCGGAATTCAAGCGCTCGTCGCCGACCGCGGGACCCATCGCGCCTCAGGCGAGCGCGGCCGAAACTGCCGCGGCCTACGAGTTCGGCGGCGCCGCCGCCATCTCGGTGTTGGTCGAGCCATACTTCTTCAGCGGCAGTCACGCGGACGTGCGAGCGGCCCGAGCCGCGACGCGCGTGCCGGTCCTCTGCAAAGACTTCATCATCGATCAGTATCAGATCTGGGAAGCGGCGGCGGCAGGCGCCGACGCCGTGCTGCTCATCGCGGCCGTGCTCGACGACCGTCGGCTCGCCGACTTCGCGGCGTATGCAGCCTCGGCAGGCATGGCCGCGATCATCGAGGTGCACGACGAGCGTGAAGCGCGACGCGCAGCCACGCTGCGGCCGGTGATCGTCGGAATCAACAATCGGGATCTGCACACGTTTGGAGTCGACCTCTCCGTCTCGCTGCGCGTGCGCACGGCGTTGCCGGCGAGCTGCCTCGTCATCGGCGAGAGCGGCTATGCGAACTACGACGATGTGAGGACCGCCTTCGCGGGAGGCATCGACGGCGTCCTGGTCGGCGAGCGTTTTATGCGGGCCACAAACCGAGCAGGAGCCGTGCGCTCGTTTCTGGGCGGGGCATCGTGATGCGCGTCAAGATCTGCGGCATGCGCAGCGCCGAGGATATCGCGCTGTGCGTGCGTGCCGGCGCGGACGCGCTTGGATTCATCTTCACCGACGGCCCCCGCCGGTTGACGGTCGAGGTGGCTGCGGTTTTGACGGCCAGGGTACCGGCGTTCGTTACGGTCGTGGGCGTCTTCGCCGACGCTCCGGACGATCTGATCCGCGCAGCCACGGCACGTTGCCGGGTCGACGTGCTGCAGTTCTGCGGCGACGAAGCCGCCCGGCGTCGAGGATCGTTCGGCAAGCCGACGATCGCCGTCATCCGCGACGGATGCGTGCCGGACGCCCAAGAACTCACGCTCGCTCGGGCCGTCGCCGTCATGCTCGACGCGCGGGCCCCCGACGGCGGCGCGCGGGGCGGTACCGGTGTCCGCGTTTCGCCGGACGAGGCTGCGCGAGCGCGGCGCGCGGTGCGCGCAGACTTTATCTTGGCTGGGGGCCTGACGCCGGCGAACGTTGGAGATGCGATTGAAAGCGTCCGGCCGGACGCGGTCGACGTGAGCAGCGGCGTCGAGCTAAGAGGCCAAAAGGATGCGCGGCTGGTTCGCGCATTCGTCCTCGCCGCGAAGGAGGCCGCGCATGCGCGAACCTGACGAGCGCGGATACTTCGGCGCTTTCGGCGGCCGCTTCGTGCCCGAGGTGCTCGTCGAGCCGTTGCGGCAGCTGGAGCGTGCCGCCCGTCAAGCCTTCGACGATCCATCGTTCTGGAAGCGCTTCTTTGACCTGCTTCGCGACTACGTCGGCCGGCCGTCGCCGCTCTTCGAGACGAACCGGCTCTCGGCTGCGGCGGCCGACAGCCGCGCGACCATCGTCTTGAAACGCGAAGATTGCAACCATACCGGCGCCCACAAGATCAACAATGCCGTCGGTCAAGCGCTGTTGGCGCAGCGCATGGGCAAGCGGCGGATCATCGCGGAGACCGGAGCTGGTCAGCACGGCGTCGCTGCGGCGACCGTCGGCGCGTTGTTCGGCATCCCGGTCGAGATCTACATGGGCGATCTCGACGTCGAGCGGCAGGCGCTCAACGTGTACCTCATGCGGTTGCTCGGCGCGATCGTCCACCCGGTGTCGAACGGCTCGCGCACGCTTAAAGATGCCACCAACGAAGCCTTTCGCGACTGGGCTGCGAGCGCCGAGGACACCTACTACCTCGTCGGCTCGGCCGTCGGCGCGCATCCCTATCCGTACATCGTGCGTCAACTTTCCCGGGTGATCGGCGACGAAGCGCGCGCGCAGTTCCTCGAGCGCTACGGCCGGCTTCCCGACCATGTCGTGGCGTGCGTCGGTGGCGGGAGCAACGCGATCGGGATTTTCAGCGCATTTTTGGATCAATCGCAGGTCCGCTTGTGGGGCATCGAGGCTGCAGGGAGGGGCATCGCCACGCTCGGCGCGCACGCAGCCAGCCTCGCGGCCGGCACGATCGGCGTGCTGCACGGTGCCCGGACCTACGTGCTTCAGGATGCGAGCGGCCAGATCGCGGGAACGCATTCGATCTCAGCCGGTCTGGACTATCCGGCGGTCGGCCCCGAACACGCCGATCTCAAAGCCCGCGGGCGAGTGACGTATCTCGGAATCACGGATGACGCGGCGCTCTCGGCGTTCGGCCTCCTGGCACGTCTCGAGGGCATCGTGCCTGCGCTGGAAAGCGCGCACGCCGTGGCGCACGCCCTGCGTCTCGCCTCCGACTATCCGCATTCCTTGATCCTGGTGAATCTTTCCGGCCGCGGCGACAAGGACGCGATGCGCCTGTCCGCGGCGGGCGGCTCAAACGCGCCATGACGGTGTTCGAGAGCTGCAACGTCGCAGGGCGGGCAGCGCTCGTCGCCTACGTCATGGCCGGCGATCCGGATCTCGACGGAAGCATCGACATCGCCGCCGCCGCCGTGGAGGGCGGCGCCGACGTCGTCGAATTCGGCTTTCCCTACTCCGACCCGCTTGCCGACGGGCCGACGATTCAGGCGGCGGCGCAGCGCGCGCTGTCACGAGGCGCGACGTTCGACGCCGTGCTGGCGGTCGCAAAAATCGCGGCGGCGCGCATCGCTCCGGCGCCGCTGCTCGCGTTCACCTACTACAACCCCCTCTTCGTGCGCGGCATTGGCGCGAGCGCGCGCGAGCTTCGGCGCGCTGGTTTTTCGGGCGCGGTGGTGCCGGATCTGCCTCCGGAGGAGGCCGGCGATTTCTTCCGGGCCTTTCAAGACGAGGGGCTGAAGACGGCGTTTCTGGTTGCCCCGACGACTCCGCTCGAGCGCGCGCAAGCCGCGATCGATCGTTCGACGGGGTTCGTGTACGTGGTGAGCAGGCTGGGAGTCACCGGCGCGGATCAATCCCTTTCGATCGCCGGCATTTCGCGACAGGTAGCGCGACTGCGGCGGCTGACGGACAAGCCGCTGGTGGTTGGGTTCGGCATCGCGTCGGCAAGCGATGCTGCGAGGATCTCCCGCGTCGCCGACGGCGTGATCGTCGGCAGCGCGTTGGTTGACCGCATTGCGGCTGCGCGCGCGCGCGAGGCAGCCGTCACGGCGGTGCGTTGGTTCTGCCGACGATGTTCCGACGCGATGCAGCTATGCCGTCGCGCTCGCTTTCGAGCCGAATCCGACGGCCGCGAGGATGATGCCGGACACGAGGTGCAGCCACACGTCGGTGCCGCGAAGCGGGAGCAACGTCATGTCGAGATTCGCCGGCCAGAAGAATCCGATGATGCCCAGCAGGATGAGGATGAGGCCGAAGACCTTGCCGAATTGCGCGCCGGCCGCCTCGGTGCGCGACATCGAGAGCCCGATGATGCCGATGACCACATGCACGATGTTGTGCAGCAGATTGATGGGGAAGATGCCGAGCAGGCTGGTCGGCGGCGACATCGCCATCGTGCCGCCGACGGCTGGGATGAACCCGATGATTCCCACGATCAGATAGACGACCCCGAAGATCAGGGCGATAGTTTTTGCCATGGACTGAGATTCCTCCGATGAAACTCGGTGGCCGATGTGCAAGGGCCGTTCGGTCACGCCGCAGACGACTCCCGAACCCGGCTCAAGAACCACCGCGTCCCTGGATGGTCGGCATCGCCGAGATCGCACGCGACGGGCGACGCACTCGCGAACTGTGGGGGCGCGTCGAGATCGCCGACCGGTTGCGGTGTGACGTTGCGAATGACGACGTCGCAAACGCCCACCCGGCGCAGCGCGACGTCCTTCCAGCGCCGGCCGGGATCCGTCGCGACCATGATCGACAATCGCGGCACGATCCAATCCAGCGCGGTCGTCCCTTCGATAACCAGTCCGCACGCCCCCTTGGCTTGCAGCGCGTCTGCGGCTGCGGCGAGCGCTGCGGGCGCGGCATCGCGCAGCGCGATCACCCATGCCACGCACGCGGCGCCCGCAGCGGCCAGGCGGCTCGTATCGGTGTTCGGCTTGTGAATCGCAGCGTCCGACATGATGAGACGGCTCGGCAGGCGCCCGGACACGCTTTCGCATACGCCGCACGATGCTCCGCGGCCGCAGACGCCGGCTGCGCTCGCGACCGCGAGCGCCGCAGGGCCGTGATCGTGTTCCGGATCGCGCTCGCCGTCGGCGACGGTGAGTTTAATCGCGCCGTACGCGCGGCCGTGCAAGGCGCGCAGGACGAGCTCCGCCGCGAGCGTCTTCCCGACGCCGGAGTGTGGGCCACCAACCACGATCACGTCCATGCGCCGTCCTTCGCCGCGCTACGCGTTGGGCGCTGCGCCGAGGACATCGTTCGAAGCGGAGGAGGCAAAGCGCTCGAAATTTTTTGCGAACAGCCCCGCGAGCTGCTTCGCTTTTGCGTCGTATGCCCGCGGATCCGGCCACGTTGACCTGGCGTCCAACACCTCGTCCGGCACGCCGGGCACCTGCGTTGGCACGCCGACTTTGAAGGTCGGATCCGCAACGAACTTCGCGTTTTTCAGTCGTCCGCTCATCGCAGCTCGAAGCATCGCCCGGGTGTGCGGAAGGGACATACGCGTGCCGATGCCGTAGGGGCCGCCCGTCCATCCGGTATTGACGAGCCAGCAGTCGACCTCGTGCTCGCTGATCCGTTCGCCCAGCATGCGCGCGTACTCCATCGGCGGATGCACCATAAACGGCGCGCCAAAGCAATGCGAGAAGGTCGCCTCGGGTTCCGTGACGCCTTTTTCGGTGCCGGCCACCTTCGCGGTATAGCCCGACAGGAAATGGTACATGGCTTGCGAGGGGGTCATGCGTGCGATGGGCGGCATCACGCCGAACGCGTCGCACGTGAGCATGACGATGTGCCGCGGATGTCCCCCGAGCCCGTCGGGGACGACGTTCGGCACGGAACGCAGCGGGTACGCGGCGCGGGTGTTTTCGGTCAGCGAGTCGTCATCGAGATCGATCTCGCGCGTCGCTTCATCGACCACCACGTTTTCCAGCACCGTCGCGAACGTGCGCGTCGTGGGGAAGATCTGCGGCTCCAGCTCCGCGCGAAGCCGGATCACCTTCGCGTAGCATCCCCCTTCAAAGTTGAAGACGCCTCGATCGCTCCAGCCGTGTTCGTCGTCGCCGATCAGCGCGCGCTGTGGATCCGCCGAGAGCGTCGTCTTGCCGGTGCCCGAGAGTCCGAAGAAGATCGCGACGTCGCCCGCCGCGCCGAGGTTCGCCGAGCAATGCATCGGCAGCACGCCGCGCAGCGGAAGCAGGTAGTTCATGACCGTGAAGATCGACTTCTTGATCTCGCCGGCATACGTCGTGCCGCCGATGAGGACCACGCGGCGCGCGAAGTCGATGATGACGAACGTCTCGCTGCGCGTGCCGTCGCGCTCCGGCACGGCCAGAAAATTCGGCGCCGCCACCACCGCGAACTGCGGAGCGAAATCCGCCAGCTCGCTTCGCGCCGCCGGGATGAACAAGTTTCGAACGAAAAGGTTCTGCCAAGCGTGTTCGGTGACGATGCGGACGGGAAGGCGGTACAACGGGTCCGCCCCCGCATGGGCGTTGAGGATGAAGACCGGCTTATCGCGCAGGTAGGCGTCGACGCGAGCGACCAACGCGGCAAAGCGCTCCGCCTCGAACGCGACGTTCGCCGTGCCCCAGTCGATGCGGCCTTGGCTTGACGGCTCGCGCACGAAAAACTTGTCGCGCGGCGAGCGCCCGGTGTGCTTGCCGGTCTTGACGACGAGCGGCCCGTCAGCGGCCGCCACGCCCTCGCGCCCGCGCACCGCCTCTTCGAACAACCGGGCCGCGGGATAATCCCACGCCGCGGCCGCCACAGGGCCAAAGCCGAAGGTCTCGAGTCCGGCGGATTCCCCGGTCAGCAGCGCCATGTTCGCATCGTTTCCACTTGATGAACGCGTTACCGTTCGCTTTCGGGTCCTTCCTGCGGGACTCGATGGCCGGCGTGTGACTCGTCGCGCAATCCCATCGCGGCAGCCCGTCCACAACATTTTCGATCTAACCACATTCGGTGCACAAGCACTGCTCAGGGCCATGCACAGGGGCGCGTCGAAGCGTGATGAAGTAGGGGCCGAACATGTGTTTGGCGCACCTTCTGACGGATTTTCGGCACGCTTGAATACGAATTTCGTGCATCTGCATGTTCACAGCGAGTACTCGCTGCTCGATGGCGCGTGCCGGATCGGCGATCTCGTGGCCAGCGCCGCGGAATTTTCGATGCCCGCGATCGCGCTGACGGATCACGGCGTGCTGTACGGTGCGATGGAGTTCTACGCGGAAGCCAAGCGCAGCGGCCTCAAGCCGATCATCGGGTGCGAGATGTACGTCGCCCCGCGCGGTCACCGCGATCGAACGGCGCGCGACGAATATCATCTCACCGTTCTGGCCGCGGACGCCGCCGGCTACCGCAATCTCGTCAAGCTCGTGTCGATCGGCTTCCTCGACGGGTATTACTACAAGCCGCGCGTCGACCTTGACCTTCTGGCCGCGCATCACCAAGGCTTGATCGTGCTGTCGGGCTGCCTCGGCAGCGGGATCTCGCAAGCCCTCGTGCGCGACGACCTCGACCAGGCTCGCCGCCTCGCGGCCGACTATCGCGCGATCTTCGGCGAGCGCTTCTATCTCGAGATCCACAATCACCACCTCGCCGCTGAAGACAAAGTTCGATCGGCACTCGTCGAGCTCTCGCGCGACATGGGGATCCGCGCGGTCGCGACCAACGACTCGCACTACCTGCGACGCGACGACGCCGCCGCGCATGACGTGCTGCTGTGCATCGGCACGGGGCGGATGGTGGCAGACGCCGACCGGCTGCGCTTCGACGGCGACGAGTTCTACGTCAAGTCCGCGGGCGAAATGCGCGAGCTGTTCGGCGACCTGCCCGATGCGTGCGACGCGACGCTGGACATCGCGGATCTCGTCGAGTTCGAGCTGGACTCGAGGTCCTTCGCGCTGCCTGCGTTCCCCGTGCCCGCGGAAGCGGGCGACGAGCGATCGTTCCTGCGCGAGCTGTGCGTGCACGGGCTGCGCGAGCGTTACCGCGACCCGACGCGGGAGCAGACAGCTCGCCTCGACTACGAACTCGACGTCATCAATCGGATGGGCTATGCGTCGTATTTCCTCATCGTGTGGGATTTCATCCGGTATGCGCGCGAGCGAGGCATTCCCGTCGGGCCGGGGCGCGGCTCGGCTGCGGGCAGCATCGTGGCCTACGCGCTTCGCATCTCGGACGTCGATCCGCTGCGCTACAACTTGTTCTTCGAGCGCTTCCTCAATCCGGACCGCGTATCGCCTCCGGACATCGACACGGATTTCTGCTACGAGCGGCGCGATGAGGTCATCGACTACGTGCGGCACAAATACGGGGCGGATCGCGTCGCGCAGATCGTCACGTTTGGAACGATGGCGGCGCGCGCCGCCGTCCGCGACGTCGCGCGCGTGACGGGCGTGCCGCTGGCGGACGTCGATCGGATCGCGAAACTGATCCCGAACATCCCGACGAATCCGATGTCGATCCGCCAAGCCATCGACACGGTGCCGGAGCTCGCTGCGCTGTATCAGCGCGATGCGCGAGCCCGCGCGCTGCTCGACACCGCGATGCGCGTCGAGGGTCTGGCGCGCCATGCTTCGACGCACGCTGCCGGCGTCGTCATCGCGCCGGGGCCGATCACCGACTACGCGCCGCTCGTCAAGCTCGGGCAAGGCGACGTCAACACGCAGTACTCGATGGGCTGGGTCGGCGCGGTCGGCCTGCTCAAGATGGATTTCCTCGGTCTGCGGACCTTGACCGTCATCGCGCGGGCATCGGACGAGATCCGCCGCACCGCCGACGCGGGCTTCCGGATCGACGACATCGCGCTCGACGACGCCACGACCTACGCGCTGCTTTCGTCCGGGCAGACCACCGGGGTGTTCCAGCTCGAGAGCGCGGGCATGCGGCGGTACATCGCCGAGCTGAGACCGACTCGCATCGAAGACGTCATCGCGATGGTCGCGCTCTACCGTCCAGGTCCCATGGACTGGATCAACGACTTCATCGCCGGCAAGCACGGGCGCCGGAAACTCTCGTACGTGCACCCGAAGCTCGAACCCATCTTGTCGGAGACCTACAACATCATCGTCTACCAAGAACAGGCGATGCAGATCTGCCGGGATCTTGCCGGCTACACGGCGGCTCGCGCCGATGAGATGCGCTCCATCATCGGCAAGAAGAAGAAGGAGCTCATGCCGGCGGAGCGCGCGCGCTTCGTCGACGGCTGCGTGGCCAACGGCATCGAGCGGCCGCTCGCAGAACGCATCTGGCAATTCATCGAGCCGTTCGCCGGCTACGGCTTCCCGAAAGCGCACTCGGTGTGCTACGGCTTGCTCGCGTACCAAACCGCGTGGCTCAAAGCCAATCATCCGCTGGCATTCATGGCGGCGTTGTTGAGTTCGGTCAAAGGTTCCAGCGACAAGGTGGCTGAGTACCTCGGCGAGTGCGCGCAGGTCGGGCTTCGCATCCTGCCGCCGGACGTCAACGAGAGCGGCACCGACTTCACCGTGGTGGGCGATGCGATCAGATTCGGGCTCGGCGCCGTGAAGAACGTCGGCGAAGGAGCCATCGGCGAGTTGCTCGACAAGCGCGCCCAGCGGCCGTTCGCTGCGCTCGCCGACCTTTGCGCGCGCGTCGACACGCGCCAAGTGAACCGGCGGGTGCTCGAATCGCTCATCAGAGCCGGAGCCCTTGACGGCTTGCCCGGCAATCGGGCGGAAAAACTCGCCGGGCTCGAAGCGGCGCTCGACTACGGTCAGCGCATCGCCCACGAACGGCTTCTCGGCCAGACTTCCCTGTTTGGGGGTGGCGGGGCCGTGGAGCTGCCCCCGCCAGCGCTGCCGTCGTTGCCGGACATCGGGTCTTCGGAGCGTCTGGTTTTGGAAAAGGAGACGATCGGCGTCTACATCTCGGGCCATCCGCTCTCCGGCAAGGAGGACGACCTTGCTCGCCGCACGACCGCCACGGTCGCGGCGCTGCGCGATCGCCGCGAGGACGAGCAAGTCGTCGCGGGCGGGGTCATCACCGCGACTCGGCGCGTCGTCACCAGAGCCGGCCAGCCGATGCTCATCGCAAAGCTCGAAGACCGAACGGGCGCGATCGAGGTCGTCGTCTTCCCGAACTGGTACGCGCAGATCGCGCCCACTCTCGCCGACGACGCGGTGGTCATCGTCAAGGGCCGGCTCAAGGAGCGGCGCCAGAACGGCGTGCGTCCCCTCGCCGCGCGCGCGCCGGCGGACGATATGGCCGAAGAGGATCGACCCGAGGTCAGCCTTCAGGCGCTCGAGGCATGGCCGTTACAAAAAGCTCCGCTGCTCGCCCGCGCGTTTCCCGCGACGAAAAACGGCGGCGCACAACGGCCTTCGGCGACCGTTCACGTGCGGCTCGCCGGCGACGCGGACGACGCGCGCCGGCTGGGTCGCCTTCGCGAGCTGGTGATGAACGCCGGAGGCGGTTCGTCACGAGTCGTGTTGCATGCCGCAGCCGCCGGCGACGCTCGGCCGCTGCGCCAGGCCGTCGCGCTTTCGCCGGCGCTGAAGGAAGAACTCGCTTCGTTGTTCGGAGAGGCAAACGTCTGGGAAGTCAGCGCCTAGTGCCGGTCGGCCTCGTCGCGATCGACCTCGACGGAACGCTCATCGGCGCCGATCTGATGATCCACGAAGTCGACGCCCAAGCCATCCGGCGCGCGAGGGACGCCGACATCGCGATTTGTCTCGCTACCGGACGGCTTTTCGACGCGACGCGCCCGTTCGTGGCGAAGCTGGGCCTGAGCGATCCGGTGATCGCGCTCAACGGCGCGGCGGTGTACGTCAGGACGATGGATGACTCGTCGTATGGGCTCGCACGTTCGTCGCCGCTCGACCGTTCGGTCGCGCTGCGGGCCTACGACTCGCTCAAGCGCCACGACTTCCACCTGCAGCTGTACTACGGAGACCGGCTCTATCTCGACGAGCTCGACGAAGGTGCGCGGCTGTACCTGGCGATCTCACCGGTCGAGCCTGTGATGGTGCCCGATCTGCGCGCCTTGCTGGTGGATGCGCTTCCGGCCGAGCCCGGACCGATGAAGGTGCTCGCGGTGGCGAGTCCGAGCGCCGTCGTGTCTGAGATCCGGGTGCTGTCGCGCGAGCTCGGGGCGGACGCGCACGTGTTTCGCAGCCAGCCCCCGTTTCTAGAAGTCACAAGCCCGAGCGCGGACAAAGGGGCCGCGCTTGCGTGGATCGCGCAGCGCCTCGGGCTGCCCATGTCGCTGACGGCCGCCGTCGGCGATTCCGACAACGACGTGCCGATGTTCAAAGCGGCCGCCCGCTCCTTTGCGGTTGCCGGAGCAACGGACGCGGCGCGCGCCGCTGCAACGGCCCTCGTCGCCGCGCGCGACCGAGGCGGCGTCGCGGAGGCGATCAGCGCCGTGCTGTATGAGTTCGCCGCGGGCCGGCGCTAGGCGTCCGAAGAACCGCCGCGCGCCTGGGCGGGCGCGGCGCATTCTCGCGCTCGCGCTGGCGGTCGTCGTGGTCGGCGGGGGCGCCTGGCTCGCCGTCCGCGAGGCCTCCGATCCGCGTTTCGCGCTTGGGCCGGTCGCGGTGATCGGCGTCCATCGAGCCCGCGCGGCAGATGTGGTCGCCGCCGCGCGCTTTGTGCCGGGCACGAATGCGTGGCTGCTCGACGTGAGCGGCGCGACGCGCCGGATCGACTCGATTCCGTGGATTCGCGCCGCATCGGTCCGCCGGCGCTGGCCGAATCGTGTGACGATCGTGGTCACCGAGCGCGCCCCGGCCGCTCGCATCCGCCTGCCGTCCTCGCCGGAAGATCCGGTTGAAGCCGTCTTCGCGCTCGTCGATTCGGATCTCGAGGTGCTCGCGGTCGGTCCGCTCGATCCTCGCGACGCGGCGCTGCCCGTGCTGGACGTCGTTCCGCTGCCGCTCGACGCTGCGCTGCCCGGAGCGGATCTCAAGCGATCTGCCGCGGCAATGGCGCTCGACGCTTCGCAGAAGCTGGCGGCCCTCGGCGTTCGCTACTCGGAGATCGACATCGCGCCCGACGTCGGGATCTCTGCCGTCTGCGCGGGAAACGTGCGCGTGGTGTTCGGCGACGAGGACGCGCTCAAACAAAAGGTCGCGGTCTTCGCGGCGATCGCTCCGCACATCAGAAATCCAGCCGCCGTGAAATACGTCGACGTGCGCAGCCCATCCACGCCGACCGTGCTGTATAAATGAAGCGCGGCGCGACGGAAGGGATGCCCGTTTCTCTTTTGAATGGAAGACTGCGAGCCGACGCGGCGACCTTCGGGTCGCCGATGGCGTTCTTTGCCGGATCATATCCACAGCCTGTGGACAACGATTGAGGTCGCCGCTTGCCCCACAGCGATTTCGTCACCGGACTCGACATCGGCACGACGAAAACCGCAGCCGTCATCGCGAATATCGGGCGCGACGGCACGCTCGACGTCGCCGGATTCGGGGTGGCGTCGTCGCTCGGACTGCGCAAAGGAGTCGTCACCGACCTCGAGGAGACGGTTAAATCGATCGAGACCGCCGTCGAGGTCGCCGAACGCATGGCCGGACGCCACGTCTCGTCCGCCTGGGTCGGGGTGACGGGCGAACACGTCCGCTCGCAGAACACGCATGGCATCGTGGCGGTGAGCTCCGACGACCGGGAGGTCAGCCACGCCGACGTCAGGCGGGTGGTGGACGCCAGCGCGATCGTGCAGCTGCCGGCCGAGCGCCAGATCATCCATACCCTACCGCGCGAATTTTCCGTCGACGGCCAGAACGGCATCACCGACCCGATCGGCATGTCCGGCGCGCGGCTGGAAGTCGAATCGCACATTGTGACCGCGGGATCATCGTTCATCTCCAACGTCTTGAAGTGCGTGCACCGCGCCGGCATCGAACCGGACGGAATCATCTTCGAGCCGCTCGCGTCCGGCGCTGCCGTGCTGCTCGCGGACGAGAAGAACGCCGGCGTGGTGATGCTCGACATCGGCGGCGGCACGTCGGATCTCGCGGTCTACTGGGGAGGCGGCGTCTACCATACCTGGACCGTGCCGGTTGGCGGGAATATGGTGACCAACGACATCGCGCTTGGGCTCAAGACCAGCTTTCAAGAGGCCGAGCACATCAAGCGCGCCTACGGTACCGCGGACCTCTCGACCGACCTCGAACAGCAGACGTTCGAGGTGAAGGCGCTGTCTGGACGAACGACGCGAACCGCGGCGAAGCACTTCCTGCGCCAGATCATCGTGGCGCGCATGACGGAGATCTTCAAACTCGTGCGCGGAAATCTGGCGGAGAACTGCCCGCAGGAAGTCATGCTCGCGGAGCTCGTGCTGACCGGCGGCGGCGCGCAGCTCGCCGGCATCGACGCGCTCGCGAGCGAGTTCTTCGATCTTCCAGCGCGGGTCGGCACGCCTCTGGGCGTTGGCGGTTTGACGGATTCCATCAAGAACCCGGCGTATGCTACGGCGATCGGTCTCGCTCTGCTGGGCACGAGATCGGACGACGCCGCGAAGCCGCTGCGATCCAACGGCCGGGGCACGCTCTCGCGCGTGCGGTCGTGGTTCGCTGAAAACATCTGGGGCTAAAAAGGGGGTTCAACAAACATCATGGAGCATCGGCGATACGTCCCCGAACACATGGCGAGCATCAAAGTGCTCGGCGTCGGCGGCGGAGGCTGCAACGCGATCAACCGCATGTTCGGCGCGGGGATCACGGGAGCGGAGTTCGTCGCGATCAACACGGACGTGCAAGCGCTCAAGTCGTGCCACTCCGAGAACACCCTGCAGATCGGGCAGAACCTCACGCGCGGTCTCGGCGCCGGCGCAGACCCGGAGATCGGACGCCAAGCCGCCGAAGAGAGCAAAGACGACATCACCATGCTCGTCGAAGGCACGGACCTGGTTTTCATCGCCGCCGGCATGGGCGGCGGCACGGGCACGGGCGCTGCTCCTATCATCGCGGACGTGAGCAAAGGCGCCGGCGCGCTGACCGTCGGCGTCGTAACGAAGCCGTTCTCGTGGGAAGGGCGGCGGCGCCAGCAAATCGCCGAGCGCGGCATCTCCGAGCTCGAACAGAAGGTCGATACGCTCATCGTGATCCCCAACGACAAATTGCTCGCCGTGAGCGAGAAGAAGACGCCGATGATCGAGTCGTTCTCGTTTGCGGATGACGTGCTGCGTCAAGGCATCGCCGGAATCACCGATCTCATCACGCAGCCCGGCATCATCAACCTCGACTTCGCCGACGTGCGGCGCATCATGACCGATGCGGGTTCCGCGCTCATGGGCATCGGCATTGCGCAGGGCGAGAACCGCGCGGCCGAGGCCGCCCGCAAGGCCGTTTCCAACCCGCTGCTGGAAGCCACCATCGACGGCGCGCGTGGCGTGATCTTCAATATCTACGGCGGACCGGATCTCTCGATGTACGAGGTCAACGAAGCCGCGGAACAGATCGCGAAGGCTGCGGATCCGGATGCGGAAATCATCTTCGGTGCGACGATCACCGATGCGCTGCCGAACGACAGCGTGCGCGTCACCGTTCTCGCGACCGGCTTCGGCACGCGCGCGCGCGATCGCCAGCGCGTGCTGGGCGTCGGCGAGATCGAAAAGGTCAAGCCGGTGAACATGGACGAGATCGAGGTGCCGGCGTTTCTGCGGTACAATCGATAGCCGCGCGCCTCACACGCTTGTGGCGGTCGACCTTGGTCGACCGGTCGAGCAAGCTCGACCGCCACGTGTTGTCGGCTTAGGGGCGCCAGCGCGCGACGAGATAGCGCGGCGCACGATTGCGCCGCTCGAGATCGTCCGCAAGCGTGCCGCCCACAGCGGGGTGGATGCGCAGCCGACGCAGGTCGTCCACCGGATGCCACGCGCATTCCACAACGCGAGGATCGGCTGAGGCGCCGACATCGCCGACGATTTCGGCGTCGAAAACGAACTGAATCAGGTGACGCGATTCGTTCGGTGCTTTGACCTCGATGACGTAGCGCACATCGCCGATCCTGCACGCGACGCCGGCTTCTTCGCGCAACTCGCGCGCGAGCGCCGCGTGTGAGAACTCGCCGCTTTCCACGCCGCCGCCGGGCAGCAGGAAGTATTCGCGACGATCCTTGCGGTGGTGCGCCAGCAAGACGCGTCCATCGCGTTCGGCGAGCGCGGCGACGCGGACGCGCGGAGCCGCAAGCAGGGTTTTGCCGGATTCATTCCAATTTGAAGGCATAGAGCGGGCTTCGCGCCGCGGGCTGATGGGGGCCTCTGCGTCGCGCGGCGTTCGCGCGTGCATTTTGGGGGATCGCGGATGAAAGTTCTGTGCACGAACAGCATCGATGTCTTCGCGCCGGTCGAGCGGGTTTTCCGCGCGATCGTCGACGTCGATAAGTGGCCCGCCTGGTTTTCGGGGATCGTGTCAGCGCAACAGCCGAACGGGCGGCCCGTCGCGCTCGAAGAGGAATTGTACCTGTGTCTTAACGCGGGGCGCCGGCGCTGGCACGAGTCATTTGAAGTCTCGCGCTACGTCAAGGATGCGTTCTTTTCGCTCGAGGGCGCGTATTCGTCGGCTCGGCGCTTCGATTTTCGGCTCGAGCAGCGCTCCGGGAACACGAGAGTCGCGGCAGCGATCGGTTATCCGGTTTTCGGCGGTTGGCCCGCCATGGCGATCGACGCGGCGCTGCGGCGTCCGCGGATCGCGCGCGCCGTCAACGACACGCTCCTCAATCTCAAGCATCGCATCGAAGACGCAGCGGATGGCGTCGAGCCCGAAGCGGATGGGTTCACGCTGGGGAACGTGAGCATCGTGCCGTTGCCGTCGCGCGTGCGCGCCGCTTCCGCCGGCGAACCCTTGCACGTCGCCTGAGTTAGATGCCCGTCTACGAGTACCGATGCAAGGGCTGCGGGCGGACTCACGAAATCGAACACGGCTTTCACGACGAGCGGCCGACTCGATGCCCGTCCTGCGGCGCCGAGCTCGTGCGGGTATTCCATCCCGTGGGAGTCGTCTTCAAGGGTTCTGGGTTTTACAAGACCGACTCCAGTCGGGGGGAATCCGCGGCGCCGGCTCCGTCGCCAACCGGCACCGACGCCAAGTCCGAAGGAACGACGTCCGGCGCAAAGGCCGGCGACGCAACCAAAGCGGCTGAGGCAAAGCCTAGCGGCGAGAAGCCTAGCGGAAAGAAGCCTGGCGGCGAGAAGAAGGGGGGCGACAAGAGCACATGACGCCTTGGTTCTTCGCGGCGGTTCTCGGTTGGACGATGGTGCTGGCATCGTTGGCGTGGCTGGCCTTGCTGGGTCTACGCATCATGCGCATCCGCGAGCGCGCCCGCGCGATGACCTCGCATGGCACTCTGATCGCCGTCGCGCGCTTTCCCGAAGCGGTCGCGCCCTTGCGCAGCGTCGGCCCCCAGCTCGACGAGACCGCCGAGAACCTCCGGTTGTTGGCCGAGCACGTCGGACGCATCGGCGTTGCGCTCGCGCGGGCGCGCCTCATGTACGGAGAATTGATCGGCGCGCTCGGGCGCGTGTTCGATCTCGTGCGGCGCTAAGCGAACGCCTCGAGCCAGGTGCGCTGGAAGCCGGGGAACGAGGTGTCAATGCAGTCGGCATCTTCGATGACGACCTCCGAGCGCGCCATCGCCGCCAACGCCGCGGCGGTCATTCCGATGCGGTGATCTCCGCTCGTCGTCACGCGTGCGGGCGGCCGCAGCACGGTGCCGCCACGGATCGCGAGCCCGTCCTCGGCTTCGTCGACCTCGGCGCCAAACGCGCGCAGCAATCCGGCGGTTGCGGCGATGCGATCCGATTCCTTGTGCCGCAGCTCTGCGGCGCCCCGCACTTCGAAGGCGCCGCCGGCGACGGTGCCCAGCGCGCAGAGAGCGGGCAATTCGTCGATCAAGTTTGGAACGGCGGCGGCGCGAACGGCGATTCCCCGCAGCGGATGCCCGCCCTCGATCTCGAGATCGGCTCGGCGCTCGAAATGGGCAGTCGACACATTGGCGATGGAGACGCGCGCTCCCATCGCGCGCAACGCATCGAGTACCGCGCTGCGGGTCGGGTTGAGGCCGACACCGCGGATGGTCAGGCGATGTCCGGGCAGCGATGCCGCGGCGACGAGGAAAAATGCCGCAGCCGAAATGTCCCCGGGCACGTCGTAGCGCTCGATCGGTTCGAGCGCGCCTGCGCGCACGGCAACGACCGGACCGCCGAGCCGCAGCGGGCCGTTCATCGCGAGCAGCAGCCGCTCGGTGTGATCGCGGCTCGGCAGCGGGCTTTCGACCGTCACGGTGCCGCTCGCCCGCAGACCGGCGACCAGCAACGCGGATTTCACTTGCGCTGAAGCGACCTCGAGTCGGAAATCGCCGCCGCGCAGACGAGCGTCGCTGGAGAAAAGACGCACCGGCGCGACGTCGCCGTCCGCGAGTTCGATGCGCGCTCCCAGCTGCCGCAGCGGATCTGCGACGCGCGCCATCGGTCGCCGGCGCAAGCTTGCATCGCCGGTGAGCTGAGCGCGCACGCGTCCGGCCAGCAGGCCCATGAGCAAGCGCAACGACGTGGCGGAGTTGGCGCAGTCAAGCGTCGCCGCCGGGTCGACGAATCGATCGACCCCGTCGATACAGAGATCGCCGGCCCGCTCGACGAGGTTGACGCCGACGGCCGCAAGCGCGCGCTGCGTTGCGCGGACATCGGAGCCGCGGTTGAGGCCGATGGCGGTCGTGCGCCCGCTTGCGATCGCCGCGAGCAGCAGCACGCGGTGCGAGATCGACTTGTCTCCGGGCATGCACACGGCTCGCGCGCCGGCTTTCGGCACCGGGAGCTGAATCGAACTCATGTGTTTGCGCGGTTCCGGGATGGAGCCGTGGAACCTTTAGCCGACATTCGTCGGCGCGCCGGGTGACGGCGCGCGCCGCATCACAGGAATTGATATTTCTCGATCTTAACCACTGAAACGACATGGTGACCGCATCGCCCGCGCGCGACCCGTGCGTGTCGCACCTGCGAATTGCTGCCAGCGCCGCGGCGCTGTTCGCGTTCGCGCTGGTCGCTTTCGGCGCCGTCGTCCGCATCAACGGAGCCGGCATGACGTGCCCAGACTGGCCCACGTGCAGGGGCGTCTGGTTCCCGAGCCTGCACGACCCGGTGGTGTACGAGTGGGTCCATCGGCTCGGCGCGCCGATTCTCACCGCGTTGATCGCAGCGACCTTCGTCGCGGCGTGGCGTGCCAGAGCCGCTGTGCCGGCGGCCTTGCGCGGCGCGTGGTTCGCGCTCGCGATGGTGGTGCTGCAAATCGCCGCCGGGGCGGTCACGATCTTCACGCGAAACAGCCCGGCGAGCGTGGCGGTCCACCTCGTGGTCGGCTTCGGCACGTTCATCACGCTCGCGACGATCGCCGTCTTGGCCGCTTCCGAGCCGACGCAGCGCGCACCGGCGCAGGTACCTGCAGCGATCGCGCCGCTCGCGGTGCTCGCCACTGCGGCGGCGTTCGTCACGGTGTTCGCGGGAGGCTTCATGGCTGCGGCACACGACGGCGGTGCGTGCCGCGGCCTGCCGCTCTGCTTCGGCTGGACGTCCGCGCTCACGATGGCCGAGCGCATCCACATGGATCATCGCTGGGCAGCGTATTGCACGTTCGCACTCGTCGCGATCACGTTCGCGGCCACGCTGCGCCCGCGCGCGCCGCGCGATGTCATGACGGCGGCGTCCGTGGCGCTGGCGCTGTGCGTCCTTCAGCTGGCGCTCGGGGCGCTCACCGTCGCCACCGGGCTCAACGACGTCTTGCGCGGACTGCATGAGGCCAACGGCGCGCTGCTCGGCGCGGCGCTGGTCATCCTGTCGTACTATTGCCTGTCGCGCTCGCCGGCTCGCGAAACCCTTGCGAACTACTTCGCCCTCACGAAGCCGAGGGTGATGTCGCTGCTCTTGTTCACGACGTTCGCGACCATGATCATCGCCCACGGCGGCATGCCAAGTCTCGCGGTCATCCTTGCGACGCTCTTCGGCGGCGCGCTCGCGACCGGTTCCGCCGGCGCCATCAACATGTACTGGGATCGAGATATCGACGCGCAGATGAAGCGCACCGCCGCACGGCCGATCCCGAGCGGCAAGGTCAAGCCCAAGCATGCGCTGGTCTTCGGGCTGGCACTGGGCGCCGCGTCGTTCGTCGAACTCGCTTCGTTCGTCAACCTGCTGGCCGCCGCGCTCGCCGCCGTCGGCATCTTGTACTATGTGGTCGTCTATACCATCTGGTTGAAGCGCCTGACGCCGCAGAACATCGTCATCGGCGGCGCCGCGGGCTCCATCCCGCCGCTCGTCGGATGGGCGGCGGCCACCGGACACATCGGCCTGACCGCCGCGTTGTTGTTCGCGATCGTGTTTGTGTGGACGCCGCCGCATTTCTGGGCGCTCGCGCTGATGGCGAAAAAGCAATACGCGCAGGGCGGGATCCCGATGCTGCCCGTCGTTCGTGGCGACGCAGAGACCAAACGGCAGATCATCGTCTACTCGATCGCCTTGGCGGCTCTGACGCTTGTGGCGGTGCCGCTGCACATGATGGGCCTGCTGTATCTCGTCTGCGCGATCGCGCTCGACGCGGTCTTCCTCTATTGCGCGCTGCGCGTGTTGAAGGCCGGAACGCCGGCGGCCGAACGGGCACTCTATTCCTACTCGCTTTTGTACCTTGCCCTCTTGTTCGTCGCGATGGCTGCCGATCGCGTGCTCGGCAGCCATCTGGTGTGAGCTCGAGCCGGCCAGCGCGCGACCCATCGTTCGGCGCCCTCGTCGCGCCGCTGGCGCTGGGCATGTTCTTGCGGGCGCTGCAGATGACGGTCATCGGCCCGTCGCTGATCGACATCTCGAAAAGTTTGCGCGTGACGCTTGCGGATGTGGGCTGGATCATGGCCCTGTATGCCGCCGGGTCGCTCGTCGCGCAACCGGTCGCAGGACGCGTTTCGGACGCGCGAGGGCGCAAGGCGGTCTTCACCGCCGCCGTCGCCATCTTCGGAGTCGGTTCCGTCGCGTGCGCTCTTTCGCGGACGCTTCCCGAGCTCATCGCGGGCCGCGTGATCCAATCGCTCGGAGCCGGTGCGATCGCTCCCGCCGCCACCGCGTTGATCGGCGACCGCGTAGCCGAACGTCGCCAGGGCGCGGCGCTCGGCGTCGTCTACGGCATGTTCGCGCTCGCCGCCGTCATGGGATCGGTCGTGGGCGGAGGATTGATCGACGGCGGTCGAGCGCTGTCGTCTCGGTTGGATGAAGCCAGCCCGCTGCGCGCTGAACTCGCGATCTTCCCGTGGCACCTGGTGTTTTGGATCAACGTGCCGCTGACGCTCGCGACGCTGGCGCTGGCCTACCGGCTGCCGGACGATCGGCGCGAGTCGCCCGGCGTCGACGTCGGTCTTCGCGCGTTTTTTCGGCGCTTCGCGACGCTCGTCGTGTCGCGCGGCAGCGGCCTGATCTACCTCATCGCGATCCTCTCGGGCATTCCCATTTACTCGGTCACCATGTACGGCGCCGCGTACTTCATGGAGCAGTTCCACGCGAGCGCGGTGAGCGCGGGCGTCGCGCTGCTCGCGCTGGGCATCGCGCTCGGCCTCGGGCTGTCCGCCGGCGGCGCGCTCATTCCGCGCGTCGGACCCAAGAACGTGCTGCTCCTTGGCGCGATCGCGCTCGCCGCGGGCGACGCGTCGCTCGCCGCGCTGACCAGCGCGGCCGGAGTCCTCGCCGCGTTCGGCGCCTGCGGGCTTGGCATGGGCTTGGTGAGCGCGCCGCCGAACGTGCTCATCTTCAGGTATGCTCCGCAGGAACAACGTGGCATGGCCAGCGGCGTGTTGACGATGCTCGGGAGCACCGGCGCTATCAGCGCGCCGATCGTCGTGACGGCGTATTTGCGCAACGCCGAGCACGCGCAGCTCGCGGCGTTTCGGCAAGAATTCCTGCTCGCATTCGTCGTGGCCGTCGTGACGCTGGCGCTCGTCATGCTGTTGCCCGCGCCTGCAAAGGCGTCGTGAGCGGCCATTCCGAACGGTCGAGCAAGCTCGACCTTCACAAGATGCACCAAGCCGAAGTGGCGGAACCGGCAGACGCACGCGACTCAAAATCGCGCGAGGTAACCCCTCATGTGGGTTCGACTCCCACCTTCGGCATATGACAAAAGACGCAGCGCGCGCCGAGGACGGCTTCGCGACCGCGTATAAAACGTGCTCCCAGACGGAAGGTGCGAGATTTGAGCCAGCAGCCTGAAGCTTTCAGGCTCGACGCAGGGTTTTGGCGGGCGACTGCCCTCCTCGCGATCATCAGCATCGCGCTCATGATCCTCGTCGTCGTCTATCCGATCGGCAAGCTGTTGCCGGAGGCGTCGTCCGCCAGTCTCAGCATCGATTTCCTCTTCCGGTTCATGGCGTTCTTCAGCGTCCCCATCTTGGTGTTCGTCAACGGCTACATCATCTATTTCTGCATCCGCTACCGGCGGCGCAAAGATGAGCCGCTGGATTCGATCGGCTCTCCCATTCACGACCATCGCGCGCTCGAAGACACCTGGACGATCGTCCCGACCATCCTGATGGTCGCGCTTGGGATCCTCAGCTACCTCGCCATGCCGCAATACTATTTGAAGGGCAAAGACAGCGCGGCCACCATCGAAGCCATTGGGCATCAGTTCTACTACGAGTTCCGCTACCCGGGGCTGCCCCACGCGGTGGACAACGACATGTACCTGCCCTTGGGCGTGCCGGTGACCATCGATCTCACCTCGGCCGAATCGGACGAGACTCGCGCCGTCATCCACTCGTTCTGGGTGCCGGAGTTCCGCGTCAAGCAAGACATGATCCCGGGCATGGTGGTGCCCATCCATTTCACGCCGATTGAGTTGGGCACGTACAAACTGATCTGCACGGAGTTCTGCGGGTTGGGCCACGCGCACATGTGGGGATACGTGCACGTGGTCTCGCGCGCCGACTTCGACGCGTGGTGGAACTCGCAGCAGAAGAACGCGCAGACCCAGGCCCACCAAGCGATCAATTTCGCGTCCGGGAATGCCTCGAGCGGGCAGGCGCTGTTCGCCCAAAAATGCACCGCCTGCCACAACGCGGCGCCGTTCGACCAGCGCAAGGTGGGCCCGGGCCTCGCCAACCTCTTCCACGATCCGCAGCACCCGGATCTGGTGGATGGAAAACCGGCGAACGCGCGAGACGTCGGCGACATCCTCGAACACGGCTATCAGGGCAGCATGGGCGTCATGCCGAACGCGCAGGCGAACGGACTGAATGCAAAAGACATCGCAGACCTGATCGCCTACCTGCAGACGTTGAAGTGACGGTGAAAAGCTAAGCAAGCATGGCAACCATCGAACTCGCGCATCCCGCATCGCACATCCACCCGGCCCCGGAAGGGTTCGTACGCAAGTATATCTTCAGCCTGGACCACAAGGTCATCGCCGTCCAGTACTTCATCACGTCCGGGCTGTTCTTCGTGCTCGCGGGCTTGCTCGCCGAACTCATCCGCGTCCAGCTCATGCAGCCCAACAACACCGTGCTGGATCCCGCCACCTTCAACGAAGCGTTTTCCGTGCATGGCTCCGCCATGGTCTGGCTCGTGGTCATCCCGATCTTGACCGGCGGTTTCGGCAACCTGATCATGCCGCTGCAGATCGGCGCGCGCGACGTCGCGTTTCCGTGGCTCAACATGCTGAGCTTCTGGCTGTTCCCGCCGGCCGGCATCCTGCTCTTCGGTAGTTTTCTGCTCGGCGCGCCGCAAGCTGGATGGACCGAGTACCCGCCCATCTCGGTCCTGGCATCGCCCGGAACGTCGATGTGGTGCGCGGCGATCTTTCTCATCGGCGTCTCGAGCACCATCACCGGCCTGAACTTCCTGGTCACGATCATCAAGATGCGAGCGCCCGGCATGACCTGGACGCGCATGCCGCTCTTCGTCTGGGCGAGCGCGGTGACCGCGTTCTTGAACTTCATCGCGACCGCGAATCTGTCGATCTCGCTCGCGGTGCTGTTCATCCAGCGCACGTTCCACGTGCCGTTCTACGACGAAACGCGCGGCGGCAGCCCCGTGTTGTGGCAGCACATGTTCTGGTTCTACTCGCATCCGGCCGTCTACATCATGATCCTGCCGGCGTTCGGCATCGTGTCGGAGATCATTCCAACCATGGTGCGTCGGCCGATCTTCGGCTATAAGGCGATCGCATACTCGAGCGTCGCCATCGCGCTGGTCTCGTTCATGGTCTGGGCGCACCACATGTTCACCAGCGGGTTGGCGCAGTGGATCCAGCTGCCGTTCATGATCATGACGATGATCGTCGCGATTCCGACCGGCGTGAAGGTGTTCAGCTGGGTCGCGTCGCTGTGGGGCGGACGCATCCGCTTCACCAGCCCGCTGCTGTTCGTGCTGGGATTTTTGTCCACGTTCACATTCGGCGGCATCACGGGCGTCATGCTGGCGTCGGTGCCGGCCGACGTGCACGAGCACGGCACCTATTTCATCGTGGCTCACCTGCACTACGTGCTCTTCGGGGGCAGCATGTTCGGCGTGTTCGCCGGACTGTATTACTGGTGGCCCAAGATGACGGGCCGGATGCTCGACGAGCGGCTCGGCAAGATCCATTTCTGGCTGATGTTCGTGGCGTTCAATTGCACGTTCTTACCGATGCACTGGCTCGGACTGCTGGGCATGCCGCGACGCGTGGCGACGTACGACCCGATCTACTGGCACACGAATCTGTTCGTCTCGATCTCGGCATTCGTGCTCGGCGCATCGATGCTGTTGTTCGCGTACAACGCCATCCACAGCGCGCGCTACGGCAAACGCGCCGGCCCGAATCCGTGGGGCGCCCGCACGCTGGAATGGATGATCCCCTCGCCGCCGCCCTACTACAACTTCAAGGAGCTGCCCGTCGTGCTCTCCGGCCCGTATGACTACGGCAAACCGCTGCCCTACCGCGACGTCGACCCCGATATGATCGAGGCCGCGGCGATGCCGGCGTATTAGGAGGCCCGCATGGCTTCCCACGCGCTGACTCTGGACGATCGAGCGTACGCCGAACAGCGCGATATCCGGCTGCTCGGTTTTCTCTTTTTTCTGATCAGCGATTCCATATTTTTTGGCTCGTTGATCTTCGCGTATCTCTACCTGCGCAACGCGGCGCCCGTCTGGCCGCCGCCCGGCATCGAGCGGCCCGACGTCTATCTCGCCGCGGTCAACTCCATCGTGCTGTTCGGGAGCGGCGTGACCATGCACGTCGCGATGGAAGGCATGCGCCGCGATCGCCGAGGCCAGTTCGTGGGATTCATCGTCGCGACGATCGTCTTGGGAACCCTCTTCGTGAGCGGGCAGATCTACGAGTACTGGCACATCCTGCCGGTCACCAAGTGGGCGGCGACGACCTTCGGCGCGTCGTTCTACACGCTGACGGGCATGCACGGTTTTCACGTGTCCGTGGGCGTGATCTTCTTGATCACCGTGCTGATCCAAACGCTGCGCGGGACCTACACGAAGGACCGGCACTTCGGCCTGACCGCCGCGACGCTGTACTGGCACTTCGTCGACATCATCTGGGTCGCGCTCTTCTTCCTGTTCTACGTGTACTAAGAGGTGACGCCGTGGACGCGCACATAATCGAACGCATCATCGCCCTCATCGGAGCCATCGTGGTCGCATTGTTCGCGCTAAAGGCGTTGCGCGAGGAGTGGCCCAAGAAGAACCTCGACGACCACGTCACGAAGATCATGATGGGGTTGCTGACCATCGGCTGTCTCATCGTCATCATCGTGGCGATCGGTTTCGCCGGGCGAGCCTGACGAACGGGGAGGCGAAGCATGCACGCGGTTGGTTATGAAGATATTGCGTACGAGATCCCGCAGAGCCGCGGCATTCCGCCCGTCGTGCGCTTGCTCGGCATCGTGGGCATCATCCTCATCTTCTTCATGGGCGCGATTTCGGTCGTCGGGTCGTGGGAGAACCACGTGTGGCCGGCGAGCTCGAGCCCGAACGTTCCCCTCTCCGGCAAACTCTGACGGCGGCCGCTCGGCGCGCGCCGGGCTAGCGGTTCTTGGAGGTGCTGGGCGGCCGGTTGCCGCCAACGCCGAAGACGGGAAAATCGTCCGGCAAGACGCCGGTGCTCCGACCGTCGATCGAGTGGATGCCGCCGAACTCGCTGAATTCGAGATAGGCGGGATGCTCGGCGCGAGGCAGGTCGCTAGAGCCCTCGACGGGCCATTCACAAGCAACTCTCCTATCGGGCAACAGCGCGGCGACGTAGCCGCTCGAGCCGTATTCCGAGAAATCGTCGCGCCCGCGCGTCCGGACGTACCCGTCGAGGATGAAGATGGGTTTGCACGTCTCGAGTGCGGCGCGAACGGGCCGGATCATGATGACGATAGCGTAGGTACAAAAAGCGACGGCGCCGATCGCGAAAATGGGCGCGAGCAGGCGGCCATGATACGGGTTGCCGCTGCGCACGAGCAGGTAGACGAATCCCGCGAACAGCAACGCGAGCGCCGCCGGCTCTACGGCGATGGCCAGACGGCCGAACATGCCGCGCATGACGACGCGCCGCTCGCGCGGCGACCACGCTCGCATCACGAGCATGCGGCGTCGATCGTCGGGGGTCAGCGGACGCGGAGGCGCGAACATATCCACGATGCCTGATTTCTGCGACCGCCCACGACACTACTGTGGCCGTCGCACGTGGCTTGCGGCGGCCGCTGCTGCGCTGCTCGCGCTGGGCTGGCACGCGCAAGCGCGGGCCGCCAACCCGTTCGATGCCTACGTGCCCTTGCTGGGCGTGGGCGACCGGATCCCCGACACGCGCTTCACGGACCAAACGGGCCGCAGGGTCTCGTTCGGCGATTTCCACGGCGACACGACCGTCGTGTCGTTCATCTACACGAATTGCACGGACGAATGTCCGCTCATCTCAGGCAAGCTCGGTCAACTGCTCGTCAAGCTTGGCCCGGGTCCGTTTCACGTCGTCGAAGTCTCGATCGATCCGGCGCGCGACACGCCGGCCGCGATCGCCAAGTACGCGGCGCGCTTTCACGCGAATCCGGCGCACTGGTCCATCGTAACGGGCGAGCCAACGGCGCTCGAGCGTTTCTGGCGTTCGCTCGGAGAATCGGTCATCGCCGGCGTCGGTCAGCACTATCAGATCATCCATAACAACCGCACGCTCGTCGTGGGCCCGGACGGCACGATCCTCGACGCGATCGACGAGGCGAGTTGGTCGCCGTCCGAGCTCGCCGCGCAAGTGCGCTTCGAGGCCGGCCTGACTTCCAACCCGATCGCGCGCTTCGATCTGTTCCTGGGTAAAGCCGTGGCATTCGTCTGCGGCGGGTTCCAATCGGGCCACGCCGGGATTGCCGACCTGCTCGGCACGCTGAGTATTCTCACGGCGTTCGGCCTGATTCTGTATTTTACCGGAAGAAAATTGTACTCGCTTCCTGACTGACGACCTCGCAGAAGAGGACAGAGACTCCGGCGACTATGGTCTGAGCGCTCGGCACGCTCCGCGTTTTCGGAAAGATCGCCTCGCTTCGCTCGTGTCGAGCGCACGCTTGCGCTCGACACGGCCTCGCTTGTCAGACCATAGTCGCCGTCGTCACGCGTCGCCGATAGCGCGAGCCAGGCCCGAAGCGAAGCCTTTGGCGCGGCGAAAGCCGCGTCAACGAGCCGAGGCAAGAAATTATCCCGAAGAGCCGAGGCTTTGCTGAGCGCGGGGCCCTGGCAAGCGCTGAGAAGACGCGTGAAGAAGGTCGACCAAGGTCGACCTCTACGACTAGCGGAAGCGCACGCTTCCGCGGGGCACCGTCTGTAGGGCGAGGAGAGATCGAATTGATGCGCACCAGGTATTTCCTTCGAGCGGGGGCGCTGATGGCGGCGCTGGCCGTCTTCGGCTGCGGCTCCCAAGCGGTTCCGAAAGGCGATTACGGCACGGTCTCGGGTCACGTGAAGAGTTCGTCCGGACAGCCGATCTCCGGCGCCACCGTCACGATCGACTCGGTTCTCACCGCGACGACGGCGAGCGACGGCAGCTACTCCGTGGGCACCGTCCCGGCCGACAGCGCCGACACCAACACGATGGTCCAGGCCGCGGCCCACGGGTTCACCTGCCCGACGCAGTCCACCAAGGTGACGAGCCAAGCCTCTTCGACCGTCGATTTCATCTGCTCGCCGGGCTGAGGCCGGCCTGCCCTGCGTTTCACGCATAGGAACGCAACCGGCTTCCGAGGAACCTGCGTCCCGTTGGGGACAATTCGTTCGTCCCGCAGCCCGAATTTGAAGTGGGGGATCGCTGGAGGACGCCGTGGCCATTTCGTCAGGTGATCTTGAACCGCCGGCCAAACCGCGTGGCGAATCCAAGGTCAATTCGGTCGACCGGGCCCTCGTCATCTTGGAGTATCTCGGCACCCAGTCCAAGGAGGTCGGCGTGCGCGAGCTCGGCCAGGCGATCGGCCTGTCCAAGAGCAGCGTGCATCGCATCCTTCAAACGCTGCGCGCGCGCGGCTTCGTGAAATGGAACCCGGACAACGCCCGCTACTCGCTCGGCATGCGCGCCTTCGAAGTCGGCTGCGGGATCTTGCGCTCGATGGAAGCCCACGCGGTCGCCAAGCCGTACCTGGAGCAGCTGGTCAACGCGCTTGGGGAAACCGCCTTCTTGGGAGTCATCGACGAGGCGGAACTGGTCTATATCGACAAGATCGACGGTCGCCGGTCGGTACGGATGATCGCCGACATCGGCGCGCGGCGCCCGCTGCACTGCACGGCGATCGGCAAGGCGCTACTGGCGCACATCGACCGCGCGGAGCTCGATCGGATCATGGCAGCTCGACCACTCGCCCGGCAGACCAAGAACACGATCACCGACCCGGACGCGCTGCGAGCCGAGCTCGAGAAGATCCGGCGCCAAGGCTACGCGGAAGACAACGAAGAGATGGAAGAGGGCCTCTATTGCGTCGGGGCGCCGCTCTTCAATTACTCCGGCCGGCCCGTTGCGGCCATCTCCGTCGCGATTCCGAAGATCGGCCAGCAATCCATCAATAAAGAGCGGATCGTGAAGCACGTGATGCAAGCGGCTCAGGAGATCTCGACGAAGCTCGGCTTCTCCGGCCGCGGCAAGTCTGCGACCCTCGGGTAAGCAGCGGGCGCACCGCGCGTCGCAGCTACGGTGATGGGTAGACCCCGAGTCTTCGTGAGCCGAGTCATCCCAGAAACAGGGCTCGCCCTGCTGCGCGAGCACTGCGACGTCACCGTCTGGCCCGAAGATCGAGCCCCGACGCGCGACGAGCTCATCGCCCACTGCCGCGGCAAGGACGCGCTCGTCTGCCTTTTGACCGAAAAAGTGGACGCCGAAGTGTTGGCCGCCGCTCCGACGATCAAGATCGCCGCCAACGTCGCGGTCGGATACGACAATCTCGACGTGGATGCCGGGACGAAAGCCGGCGTCGTCATGAGCAACACGCCGGGCGTGCTTGACGACACGACAGCCGACCTGGCGTTCGCGCTGCTCATGGCGTCGGCGCGGCGGCTCGTCGAAGGCGACCGGCTGATGCGCGCCGGCAAATGGGGCGGTTGGGGCATCCTCGAGATGCTCGGCCACGACGTGCACCATTCAACGCTCGGCATCGTCGGCTTCGGGCGCATCGGCCGCGGCGTCGCGCGCCGCGCGCGTGGGTTTTCCATGAACGTCATCTACTCTGACGGCATTCGCGCGACGCCGGAGCACGAGCGCGAGCTCGGCGTTCGCTTCGTCTCGTTCGACGAGCTGCTCGCCAGCGCCGACTTCGTGACCGTGCACGTGCCGCTGCTGCCGGAAACGCATCACCTCATCGACGCCTCCGCGTTGAAGAAGATGAAACCGACCGCGCACCTCATCAACACGTCGCGTGGCCCGGTCGTGGACGAAGGCGCGCTGGTCGAGGCGCTGAAGAGCGGAGTGATCGCGGGCGCGGGGCTCGACGTCTACGAGCACGAGCCGAAGCTCGCGCCCGGCTTGCGCGAACTGCCGAACGTGACGCTGCTCCCACACATCGGCAGCGCGAGCCACGCGACGCGCGGCAAGATGGCGGAGATCGCCGCGCGCAACATCATCGCGTACTTCGCCGGCGAGACGCCGCCGACGGCGTTGAATCCGCAGGTGATGCCGGAACCTCGGCGCGGGTGAGCTCTTCGACCCGCATCGTCATCGCTCCCGACAAGTTCAAGGGCAGTCTTGCCGGCATCGAGGTCGCGAAAGCCCTCGAGGCCGGATTCAAGAGCGTCTATCCCGAGGCGGCCTACGAATTGATCCCGGTTGCGGACGGCGGCGACGGCACGATGGAGGCGCTGCTGCACGCGGCCGGCGGCCGCGCCGTATCACGCAGCGTGCGAGGACCGGATTTGCGACAGCGCACCGCCTCGTTCGCATTGCTCGGCGACGGCGAGAGCGCGGTGGTCGAGATGGCCCGGGCCAGTGGACTTGCGCTCGTCGCGCCCGGCAAGAACGACCCTCGCACGGCCACGACCTTCGGAACGGGCGAGCTCATCGGCGCCGCTCTGGATGCGGGCGCGCGACGCATCGTGGTCGCCATCGGCGGAAGCGCGACGAACGACGCGGGCAGCGGGGCGCTGCGCGCCCTCGGCGCAAGATTTCTCGACGAACACGATCGCGAGCTCGGGCCGGGCGGGGCGGAGCTGGCCCGCCTACGACGCATCGATGCTGCCGCGCTGCAGCGCCGCTTGACCGGCGCCAGCATCGAGATCGCGACGGACGTTCAGAATCCTCTGTGCGGCCCAAACGGCGCATCGGCGGTATACGGACCGCAAAAAGGCGCGACCCCCGCGGTCGTTCGCGAGCTCGATTCGGCGCTCTCGCATTTCGCAGACGTCGTCGCGGCACTGGTCGGCGCGGACCTGCGCAACGTTCCTGGCACCGGAGCGGCTGGAGGATTCGGATTCGGATTCTTGGCGCTGGCGGGCGCGTCGCTGCGCGGTGGCGCAGAGCTCGTCCTCAAGACGCTCGACTTCGACCGCCGGATCGCCGGGGCGGCTCTGACGGTGACCGGCGAAGGCAAGCTCGATCGCCAGACGCTGTCCGGGAAAGCGCCATACGCGGTCGCGCAGGCGGCGCGGCGCCAGGGCATTCCGACGGTCGCGGTCGCTGGTTCCATCGAGTGCTCGCCGGACGACCTCGAACGCATCGGTATCGTCGATGCAGAAGCAGCGAAGCCGGCTGACATGCCCCTGGAAACGGCCATGCAGCGCGCGGTCGAACTCGCGACAAGCGCTGCTGGGCGTCTCGCGCAGCGCGTCCGCGAACGAGGGCTTGTGCGCTAAGAGACTCTTCGCGCGCGAGCGCCGGCGTCGGAGGTGGATTCCTCCAGGACCAGCTTCAAGATCGCTTGCGCCAGGCGCTTGGGGTCGTGACGGACTTGCTGCGTTTCGGAAACGAACTTGCCCGGGATCGGCGTCACCCCGAGGCCTGCGACGCGGTCCACATCGGGCGCGACTTGGTGAGCGCCTTCCGATTCGTACATGCGCAGCAGCCGCCGCGGCTCTTGCACGTTGAGCAGCGCGTAGTCGAAGAGCCGGCGATCGCCGGCATCCAGCAGCACCCGCACGTGGTCGCTCGCGGTCATGCCGTCCGTTTCGCCCGGCTGCGTCATGATGTTGCAGACATAGAATCGCTTGCCGCGCGACGCTTCGATCGCTTCCGCGATGCCCGGCACCAGCAGGTTCGGCATGATGCTCGTGTACAGGCTGCCGGGCCCGAGGATGACCGCGTCCGCCGCCAAGATCGCTTCGATCGCCTCCGGCAACGGCTCGCAGGACGGCGGCACCAGCCTGACCTGTTGGATCGGCGCCGTCGAGCGCGACACGGACGTTTCGCCAAGCACGCAGCTGCCGTCCGCGAGCGTGGCTTCGAGCGACACGTTGGCGAGCGTCGACGGAAGGACGCGGCCTTTGATGGCCAGGACGCGGCTGCTCTCCTTGATCGCGCGGTCGAAATCGCCCGCGATGCCGCACATCGCCGCCAAGAACAGGTTGCCGAACGAGTGGCCCGACAGCCCGTCGCCTTCATTGAAGCGGTACTGGAACAAATCGGTCATCATCGACTCGCTGTCGGCGAGCGCGACGAGACAGTTCCGGATGTCGCCCGGCGGCAGCACGCCGAGTTCGGTGCGCAGGCGGCCGCTCGAACCCCCGTCGTCGGTGACCGTGACGATGGCGGTGAGGTTCGCCGTGTAGCCTTTGAGCCCGCGCAGGATGGTGGACAGCCCGGTGCCGCCTCCGATGGCGACGATGCGGAACCCGCGATCCAGCTGTCGCCGTTCGTAGATGACTTCGATGAGCCGCTGGCTGTCCTGCGGACTGACGGCTGCGACGATCGAACGCATCCATTGGCGCACGCCGTAGTAGACGAGCAAAGACCCGACGAGCAAGAAGATGATCGCGATATCGAGCGCGGTGACGTGCCCGCCGTTGAAGCGATCGATCCAATCGTTGATCCGCAAATCGTAGCGTTGCAAGTTGAGCAGCCGCGTGACCCCATCGATGAAGAAGGCGGCACCCAGGGCCGCAAGCAGCAGCCAGCGCTTGAGCTGCATGCCCGGCGAGAGCCAGCGCAACAAGCGTCGCATGCGCGTCCGCGCGCTGCTGATCTCACCGTTGAACATCGCGGCACTCCACGAACGTCCGCACGCGCTTCCCGCGCAAGTGCGCGGCGAGCTCGTTTGCGATGTAGACCGAACGGTGCCTGCCGCCCGTGCAGCCGATGCCGACGGTCAGGTGCGACTTGCCTTCGCTGACGAATCGCGGCAGCAGGAAGTCGATGAAGCGATTGAGTTCCGCTTGGAACGAGGCGACCTCGGCGTTTTCTTGGAGATAGGCGATGACAGCCGGATGGCTGCCGGTCAGCGGGCGCAGCTCGTCGACGTAATTCGGATTCGGCAAGAAGCGCACGTCGAAGATGAGATCGGCGTCCAACGGCACGCCGAACTTGTATCCGAAGGCGACGAGCGAAACGGTCAGCGCGTCCGCCTCGCTCTGGCCGCCGGCGGCGTGCGCGAGCTTTTCCTTCAGCGCGGGCAGCGTGAGGGTGGACGTGTCGATGATGATGTCGGCCGCGTCGCGGATCGGCTTGAGCTCGTCGCGCTCCGCCGTGATGCTGTCGACCACGCGGCCGCGCGCCGACAGCGGATGCTTGCGCCGCGTCTCCGAAAAGCGCCGCACGAGCACTTCGTCGCTGCAGTCGAGGAAGATCACGCGATACGGGATGCGCTCCTGGCCGAGCACGCGCAGCTGGCCGAGCAGGTCGCCGAAGATCTCTTCGCCGCGGATGTCCAGCACCAGCGCGACTTGGCGCAATCCGCGACTCGTCGTGCACAGCTCGGCGAACTTGGGGATCAAACTCGGCGGCAAGTTGTCGACGCAGAAATAGCCCAAGTCTTCAAGGCACTTGGCCGCCTGGCTCTTGCCGGCGCCCGACAGACCGGTGACGATGACGAAATGCGGCGATTGCGCGAGTCGTAGCGCCTCGCCGATCCGCGCTGGGGGTTCCGGAACTGGTTTCGGCTTCACCTGAATCTGCTACTTGGCGAACGTGTGACCGTTGCCCCGCCGAACGCGAGGGACGCCCGCGATTCGAGCGCGAAAGAAGGCCCATGAAGATCTTCCGCCTCGAGGAGGCAAACGCGCTGCTGCCGGTCGTGCGGCCGCTCTTGGAGAAGATGGTCCGCGCGCGCCGCGATCTGGCGATCGCGCTGCTCGAAGCGGAAGTCGGCCGTCGGATGGATCCGGAAAAAGCGGGCGGCAGCGCGACGGCGCTCGGCATCGACAAGACCCGCGAGTTGCAGGCCGGCTTGGTCGACGTCGTGGATGCGATCCAACAGCACGGCTGCATCTTGAAGGACATGGATCTCGGGCTCGTGGACTTTCCCGCGCTGCGCGGCGGGCAAGTCGTGAACCTGTGTTGGAAGATGGACGAGCCGACGATTTCTTTTTGGCACACGACGGACGAGGGCTTCAGTTCTCGCAAATCGATCTCGCGCCGCCGCGCGTGACGCGCGTTTCGTTTTTCTTTGAGGTCCGAGAGGCCGAGACGCGCCTGTAAGCCGGGTTCTGTGCCGCCACAGCGTGGCGGCGGCGATCATCTCTCTGCGGCGCCCGTCGCCGGACGCCTGATGCGACGCTAGGTGGGGAACGAGCGGGCAGCCCGCGCCGCCGAAACGGCGATCCCAACCGTCTTGCTCCAGGTGGGGTTTGCCTGGCCGGCGCCTTTCGGCGCCGCCGGTGCGCTCTTACCGCACCATTTCACCCTTGCCACTCGACGTGGCGGTATGTTTCTGTGGCACTTTCCTTCGAGTCGCCTCGACCAGCCGTTAGCTGGCACCCGTGCCCGATGGAGCCCGGACTTTCCTCGACCTGCAGATGCAGGCCGCGATCGCCCGGCGCGCTCGGCCGTAGCATTATAGCACGTTCTTGGCGACGCGCGCATACAGCGCGAGCAGCGGCTGCAGTCCGATTGCGCCAGCCGAAGCGGGCGTTTCGCCGATGCCGCTCGCGCGAAGGATCTCGCGCGCCGTATCGAGCTGCCCATCGCGGCTGACTTGAGGCCGCGTGCAGTAAAACGCGCACATGGCGCGCAGCGCGAACCGGTGCCGGTCGGCATCCGCGAGTTCGGCGATGCCGGCGCCGGCGCGCGCGAGCAGGCGCAGCATACCGTCACGCGCCTCTTTCTGCGAAGCATAGCAGGCCACGAAATTGAGCTCGCGATGCTCGCGGTCTTCGGCTTGGTCGATGAAGTAGTCGAGCAGGATGTGCAAGCCCGAGAAGTAGGGGAAGTACGCTCGGTGGGTCGCCGCGGCGCGAGCGCGATCGCATGCCGGATCGAGCGCCTGGTAGGCGAGGGCGAAGGTCGGCATGGTGGATCCGCACGCCGCGGCACCCTCCCACCACGTCAGATCCGGCGCGACGTCGGAAAACGCTTCTTCGCACTTTCGCGCCCGCTCGGCGGCTCCGAGATGTTTGCGCGCCTGCAACTCGCAATAACGGCTGGTCACATCCGCGACGAACTCGCTCACCGCAGCGTAGGAAGGCAGGGCGCCAAACGCGGCCTGCGAGCGCGCGACCAGCGCCGCCAGGTAGCCGCCATCGTCCGCGGCGCGATGTCGAAAGTACGCTCGCAGCGGAGCTCCAGGCGTGACGGCGTCGATCAGCGATTCGTGCAACGCGCGAAAATCCGCTTCGTCTGCGTGCCCCAGGCGGTCGCAGAGGTTGTCGAGATAGTCCACGGCCGACTCGAAGGCGGCGACGAGCTCGACATAGCAACGCGACGCCGGCGGATGCAAAAACGCCGCGAGAATGCAGCCCCCGTAGACGTGAAAATCCTTCGCGCGTACGCTTGCAAGCGCTTCCGCGCGATACGCTTCATCTGGAATCGTCGCCGCGAGCCGCTCGATGCGGCGCAGCTCGCGGACCGCGAGCGGCAAGACGCGTTGTACATATCGATAACCGGTTGCGGCGGTGCGTCGATCCATTTCATCAGTGTCTACGACGGCATGCCGATTTGCTCCGTTTTAGCGCCGCCCCAGGTCGAGCAGCCGGGCGCGTAGTAGTGCCTCGCGTGTAAAGCGCTCGCGCTCGTCCCGTTCGCGGAGGTCCTCAGGTGCAAAAAAGCCCGGCCGTCATTGCCGTGATGCTCGCGGCATTTCTTATCCCGGCATCGGCTCACGCGCGCGCCGGCGCACCCACCGCGACGCCGGCGCCCAGCCCGACGCCGTCGTACCCATACGAAGGCACGCAGACGTATGACAAGTTCACCGACGGCGCCACGTCGCAATCGGGCCTCTTCAGCGTTTGGCAGAAGAAGGGCAAGGTCTATTTCGAGATCTCACCGGACCAGCTTGATACTCCGTACCTGCTGGTGCCCATCCTAGCGAGCGGGCTCGGCCCGCTGGCTCCAGGCTCGTCGTTTTCGGACAACGATTTCGACAGCTACGTCCTCAAATTCCATCGCGCCGCAAATTCGCTGATCGTCACCGAAGCCAACACGCTCGATAAGGCCAGAGAGGACAGCTCCGGCCAGCGCGCGTCCTCGAGCGTGTATCCGCCGTCGGTCATCGCCGCGCCGGATATCGAATCGGTCAACCCGGCCAACGGCAACATCGTCTTTTCCGCCGACGTGCTGCTGACGGATATCGTCGACCTCACCGACGGCTTGAACGGCCCGCCGGACTCGCACCAGTCGGCGCACTACCACCTCGACAAGTCTCTCTCGTATTTCGGGCCGACGAAAGCGTTCCCGCGCAACGTCGACGTCGAGACCGACCTGACGTTCAACTCCCAAGAACCCGGTCCCATCGATTTCGTGCCGGATGCGCGCAGCTTGTTCTTCAAGATGCACTACAGCATCGTCGCGTTGCCGAACGACGGCTATCGGCCGCGCGTCGCGGACGATCGGCTGGGATACTTCTTGACCGCGCGACGCCAGTACGACACCTACACCGGTCCCACGAGCTTCGTGCGCTACCTTGATCGCTGGAACGTGCAGAAGAGCGATCCGTCAGCCCGCGTCTCGCCCGCCAAGAACCCGATCGTGTTTTATCTTTCGAACACCATCCCGACGCAGTACCGTCCGGCGATCCGTGACGCCATTCTGGAATGGAACAAAGCGTTCGCCGCGATCGGCATCGCCGACGCGGTCCAAGTGCGCAATCAGCCGAACGACCCGAGCTGGGATCCGGAAGACGTGCGCTATTCGGTCGTGCGTTGGATCCTGCCGCCGGCGCCGGCCTACGGCGCGTTCGGCGGGCATCTCGCGGACCCGTACACCGGCGAGATCTTCCGCGCGGATCTCGTGATCGATGGCAACATCATGCGCCGAGTGGGCATCACCTACGATGCGCAGGTCGGCCCCACGCGCGCCACGACGGCCGCCCAGCGCCTCGCATGCGAGCGCAGCGACTGCGAGTATCCATACGAGATGGCCTCGCAGGCGCAGCTCGGCACGCTGGCCATGTTCGTGGACGGGCGCATCGGCGAGAGCGGCGAGCCGCCGGATTGGTACAAGCATGCCTACCTGCGCTCCGTCGTGCTGCACGAAGTCGGCCATACGCTCGGCTTGCGCCATAATTTCGCGGGCTCCATGATCTACTCGCTCAAGCAGCTGCACGATTCGCGCTTCACGCGCGCGCACGGCCTCAGCGGATCGGTCATGGCGTATCTGCCCTTGAACATCTCGCCGCACGCGCAGCCGCAAGGCGATTACTTCCAAGAGGTTCTCGGGCCGTGGGACTATTTCTCGATCGAATATGGGTACGTGCCGATTTCGGCGGCGTCGCCGGACGCGGAGCTGCCGACGTTGCAGCGCATCGCGGCGCAAGCGACGCGGCCCGATCTCATCTACGCCACCGACGAGGACAGCCAGTGGTCCTCCGGCTTCGCCACCGACCCGCGCGACACGCCCTTCGAATTGTCGAACGATCCATTGACGTACTGCGAGCAGATCTTCAGCATCGATCACCGGCTGTTCAATTCGCTAGCGTATCGGCTGCCGCGACCCGGACACAGCTACGAGGACAACCGCGCGGCGTTCCAGATCCTGTTGGCGAGCTGGCAGCGCGTGGCCGACATCACCACGCACTACGTCGGCGGAGAATACTTCACGCGCAATCACGCGGGCGATCCTCATGCGAATCTGCCCTTTGTACCGGTATCGCGATCGCAAGAGCGACGGGCGTTCTCGATGCTCGCCGCGTATGCGTTCGCCGATGACGCGTTCACGTTCTCTCCGCGGCTGCTCAACAGCCTCGGGAGCGAGCGCTACGCGCACTGGGAAAGCGATCCGAACGAGCTCGGCACGCTGACCTATCCGGTGGAAGACTTCGTGCAGGCGAATCAGGCGCGACTGCTCTACCAAATGTGGCAGCCCACGGTGTTGGACCGTTTGGACACGCTGCAGGCCCGAGTCTCCGCGCCCCAATCCACGATGAGCCTCGCCGATCTGTACGACTGGACCGACGACGCCGTTTGGGGCGATTTGGGCAACGCGTCGCTGCACACCGTCCCGCCCGTGCATCGCGCGCTCCAGCATCGCTACGCGATGCTGCTCGAGCACATCATGCTCAACCCGGACGAAGGCACGCCGCTGGACGCCATGTCGTTGGCTCGCCATCATCTGACGTGGCTGCGCCAGCACCTCGATGTCGCGCTGTCGCGCGACGATCTCGACGAGACTACGCAAGCCACGTTCGAGGATATCCGCACGTCGGTCGATCGCGCCCTCAACGCGACGGTCGTCCTGCCGGCGACGTAATCGCGACTTGCCTGGAGCAGGATTACTTTGCGGCGCAAAGTAATCCTGCTTTTTGATGATTGTCCTCGCGGCCATTCCTCGCCGCGTGGGGTGGAGTCGAGATGAACGTTGCAGATCGGGATCGGCGTTACGACGCCGCGGCTTTCGCGGCGTCCGCCGTGCTTGGCGCCGGCGCGCTCGCGCTCATCGTGCTTGGCCGCGCTCCGAGCGCCGGGATCGCGCTCGTCTTCACCGGCTGCTTTCTGCTCGGGTTCGTGAGGCCGCAGAGGGCGTGGGCATGGACGACGACGGTGTGGCTGCTCGCGTCGATCGGGGGCGCGATCGACGTCGTCCGCATGGGTGGGCAAAGCGGTACGGAATGGTGTCCGCACGTGGGAGCGCCCATCACGCCGTGGCAGGTGGCCGGCGTGCTGCTCGTGATCGCGGCAATCGGCGCTGTCGGCGGCTGGCTGTGCGACGCCATTCTCACGTTCGTCATCGCAAAGCTCGAACCGTTGAAGATCGGCGTCACGCGCTATCTCAAGATTGCGCTGCGCAGCCTGGCGGTTGCAGTTGCGTTCGCGGGCGTCTGTCTCGTCGCGCTTGCTGCGATAGAGCCGTTGCAGCCGTACGGCCCGCACGATCCCTACTGTTGGGATGAGTTTTGCTTCGAGGTGACTGCGGTGCAGCGCGCGCCGGCCGTGGGAACGGCTGCGCACCGCGTGCTCGCGAACGGCGAATTCTACGTGGTTTCGGCGAACCTCGAGGCCCCCTGGTGGGGACGCTTCGTGTGGAGCGACAAGGCAGTCTTCGTGCTCGATCGCGACGGAAACGAGTACGAGTATTCGCGTGCCGCGCAGCAAGCGATCGGGGGCAGCGCGCAGGCGCGCGCGGCGTGCCACGAAATTCTCGGAGCCGCCGAACGCGAGACGATCGCGTTCGATCTTCCGAAGGACGTCGTCCAACCTCGCTTGCTCATCCGCGATACGCTCGGCATCGAGGGCATCATGGGACGTCTGCGCGGACCCCTGATGCCCGGGCCGCCGGCCTTCAACCTTCGATTTGATCCCTGAGCGTTAAAGGGTCGCCGCGTGCCGCGGCACGAAGGGCGGGGCTTCGCCGCGCCGTCGGCACGGAGGGTGGACGAAGCCGATGCTGATCACGATGGTCGAGGGCAGCGTGCCTCAATCCAAACAGCAGGCGCTCGAGGATGCCTATCGTTCGTTTGTGGAGCGCGGCCTTCCAGCTGGCGCGCTCCAGACCTACCTGCTCCGCGGCGCTGAAGAACAGAAGATCTGGCGCATCGTGACGATTTGGGTCAGCCGGGAAGCGCTCGATACGATCCGCGCATCGGACGACGGCATGCCGGCTCTGCGCATGTTCAAGGCGGCAGACGTGCAGCCCACGCTCCAGCTCTTTGACGTGGTGCATACCGCGACCAACCGCTGACGGGATGCGCTGGCAAATCAAGGCGTACACCCAGCTCGTGCTCGCTCACCTGCCGGGCGGCGAGCGCATCAACCACCTGCTGCAGCGCGCCAACAGACGCCACACCTCCGACTGGTATCGCGGCCGCATCATCGGACTGACGTCGATGATGGCCAAGTATTTGGATGTCGACGGCAAGACCGTCGTCGAGATCGGCACCGGCTGGGATGCCATCAATGCGCTCATGCTGTACTGGCTGGGCGCGGCGAAAGTCTATACGTACGATCATGTGCCGCACGCGCGCTACGAGCTCATCAGCACGCTGGTCGGGCAGATGAGCTCGCTCGCAGAGCACGTAGCGAGCACGACGTCGTTACCTGCGGCGCTCCTGCGCGAGCGCGCCGAACGTCTGGCGGCCGCGCGCGACCTGCCGGCCTTGTTCGCCGCAGCGAACATCGCGTACGTCGCGCCAGGCGACGGCGCGCGCACGGGGCTGCCGGACCGCAGCGTCGACATCGTGTACAGCTACGCGGTGCTCGAGCATGTCCCCGAGCCCGTCATCGACGGCATTACCGAAGAAGCGAAGCGTATCTTGAAACCGGGCGGGATCGCCTTCCACGAGATCGGACTGCAAGACCACTACGCGGATTTCGACACGTCCATCTCCACGGTGAATTTTCTGCGCTACCCGGAGTGGTGGTGGTCGTTTCTGGTCAGGAACAACATCCAGTACATCAATCGACTGCGCGCGAAAGAACACATCGAGCGCTTCGGGCGCCACGGTGCGCGCGTGACGGTACTCGAGTCGTATGCCGATTCCCGTGATCTGGCGGCGCTCAAGAGCATGAAGGTCGACCGGCGCTTTGCCGGGATGACGCACGAAGAACTCGCGGTGACCCGGTTGATCGTTTCGATGAACTTCGAATCGAACTAACGGGGAAGCTTTCGAAGCGCGGAGCCCCTGTGCATCGCGACGTGATCGGTCGTGTCGCTCTTGATCTGATACTGTGGTTCGTCCGTGCTCGCGCGCACGGTGTAGTTCTTGAAGCGGATCTTGGAGGTGATTACCTTGACGATGCTGCCGCGAACCCGGCCGCCTTCCGAGTTCCAAGTGACGTGATCCCCGACTTTGTATCGCTTCATTCCCATAGCAGGTTGGTCGACCGCCCGACCATAACCTCGGACGCGGAGAAAGCGTTCACGCTAAGAAAGGACGACCGCTCATGGCAGCGACACTGCGATCCGATCCCACATTTTACCCGTCGCCGCGGCTGGCCATGGAGGCGCCGCCTGAACGCTTCGGCTACGTTGCCACGCTTCGCACCGACGGAAAGCCAGACGCATTGCAAGCCGTCGATCTCGACGCGGCCTCGCAGACGTATGGCGCGGTGGTCGGCAAGGTTGAATTGCCGAATGCGGGCGACGAGCTTCACCATTTCGGGTGGAATGCGTGCAGCTCGATGCTGTGCCCGCTCGCCGGCCATCCCTTCGTTCAGCGGCGTTACCTGATCGTCCCCGGTCTGAAGTCGTCACGCATGTACGTCATCGACGTGCAGTCCGGACCCGGGAAAGCGAAAATCGTCAAGATCATCGAGCCCGACGAAGTGACGCGCAAGACCGGCTACTCGCGGCCGCACACCGTGCACTGCGGGCCGGAAGGTATTTTTGTCGCCAGCATGGGCGGCAAAGGAAAGGACGGCACGGACGGACCAGCCGGCGTCTTTTTGATGGATTGCGAGACGTTCGATATCGTCGGCCCATGGGAAGCCGACCACGGACCGCAGCAACTCGGCTACGATTTTTGGTGGCACATGAACCAGAACATCGGCGTGTCGAGCGAATGGGCGAGGCCGCCGCTCTTCGAGAACGGTTTGCAACTCGACGCGCTGCTGCGCCACGAGTACGGTCATCAGCTCCACTTTTGGGACCTCAGGTCCCGCAAGCACTTGCAAGCGGTCGACCTCGGCGAGAACCATCAAATGGTGCTCGAACTCCGGCCGGCGCACGAGCCGACCCGCCTCTACGGGTTTGTGGGCGTCGTCATCGACACCACGAACCTCGCATCGTCAATCTGGGCATGGCACAAACCCAACGGCAAGTTCCAAGTAAAGAAGATCATCGAGATTCCACCCGAGCCCGCCGAAGCGGATCGGCTGCCGGCCGCGCTCAAACAATTCGCGGCGGTGCCACCGCTCGTGAGCGACATCGATCTGTCGCTCGACGACAAGTATCTCTACGTTTCGTGTTGGGGTCTCGGCGAGTTGCGCCAGTACGACGTCAGCGAACCATTCGCGCCGAAGCTGACGGGCACGGTGTGCATCGGCGGCATCGCCCGGCATGCAGCGCACCCGAACGGCCGGCCCGCGCAGGGCGGACCGCAAATGGTGGAGGTAAGCCGCGACGGCAAGCGAGTCTACTTCACCAACTCGCTGTACAGCCCGTGGGACCCGATATTCTATCCCGAGGGGATGGCGGGTTGGATGGCGCTGGCCAACGTCGGCACCGATGGCGGGTTCGCTCTCGATTCGAAGCTCTTCGTGGAGTTTGCGGACGGCTATCGAGCGCACCAGGTCCGACTCGAGGGCGGCGATTCCTCGACAGAATCGTTCTGCTTCCCATCTTCGTAGCGAGCGGCCGTCACTTGTACCGGTAAGTGGCCGGATCGTTATCGACCTGGGCCGCCGTCGTCGCGCTCGGGGCGTTTCATGGAGCCAACCCGAGCATGGGTTGGCTCTTCGCCGTTTCGAACGGGATGTTCGAGCGGCGCGCGCGGGCGGTATTCGCAGCGCTGCCGCCCATCGGCTTGGGTCACCTGCTGGCGATGGCCGCCGTGCTGTTGCCGGTCGCGATGGTGTCGGCGCTCGCGGCCCGATTCGCGTTGGTACGCGTTGTTGCCGCAGCCGTCATCATAGCGTTCGGCGTCTATCGGTTGCTCGTTCGACGGCACCCTCGCGTGTTGGCGCGCATCGGGCCGGGCCACCTGACGCTGTGGTCGTTCGTGATGGCTACAGGCCACGGCGCAGCGTCGATGCTGGTGCCGGTGTATTTCGGGATGATGCGGCTGCCCGCACGCGACACGGCGATGGTGGCGATGGGACGGGTTGGGAGCGGACTCGCGGCGGCCGCAGCAATCGCGATCGTGCACACCCTTGCGATGCTCGTCGTCGCCGGCGCGATCGCGTGGGTTTTTTACCGCTACGTCGGCCTTGCGCTGCTGCGTCGGGTGTGGTTCAACGTGGATCTGGTGTGGGCCGTGGCGCTCATTGTTACGGGAACGATCGCATTGGTATAGGTCTAGGGAAGTCGCCTAGACTGCAGGGCGGTAGGCCCATGTCTGGATGATGCGGGGCCCGCTCAGCACAGTTTCTGGATCGCGGGCGAACTTGTACAATTCGGAAACTATCCTATCAACTTCCACCTTTGACGCGAGGCCCTCAGCCACAACCGCTTCCGCCTCGTTCTCCATCGACAGTGGAGTAATCAACTTGATTTCGCCGCCGGTTGACGCGTGTTGGACGACGCTCAACTGCACGTTTTCGAACCCGGCCCGAGTTAGCAGCGCCGGCAAGCGGGGTCCGATATTGGGGTCTCCGCCGCGGCGCTTTACCGTCTCTGTGTACAGCTCGACGTGGCGCCGGAGATCGGGATTATCGGGCTCCGAGAAATAGCCGCGAAAATCCGTGTCGGTAACGACCACGACTCCGCCGGGTCGTAAGGCCTTCCAAATCTTGAGGAGTAACCTTTCAGGGTCTTGCAGGTGTTGGAGGATAAACCTCGCGTGGGCGAGATCGAATTCGGATGCTAGTTCACACACCTCGAGGTCAGCGACTTGAAAGTTGATGTTTACGATCTGCTGTGCCGTAGCCTCAGCCCGAGCCATTGAGACCTTGATGTCATCAAAATCCATCGCAAGGACTCTTCCACCGGGCTCGGTGAGGCGCGCGAGATCGAACGAAACATCGCCGCCCCCACAGCCCACATCCAAGCAAGCCATCCCCGGCCGTATGCCCGCTCGTTGAAGCACGTCCAAGGTAGCCGCCCGGTTGATTCGTGAAAGGACTCGAAGCCGCTCTCGTCCCTCAACTCCACCTCGAATGACATACTGCGTTTGTTTTGCCAAAGGCTTTGCTTTCGGGGTAAGGTTTGCAGTGTGGAGGATACGGCGTCGAACCGCTGACCTCTTGCATGCCATCCGAGATCTGCGAAATTCGGTGCGACTGCTAGTGCGCCCGACAAATCGCGGGAATCCCGTGGCCGGAAAGATTGGGGGCGATTTCGCGCCCGGGCCGTAATGCGCCAACGTGCGTGGTTGTGCGCTGGTACAGTGGTCAGATAAGTGGTCAATTCGGCGGCTTGAAAAGCAGTACTCAACCCAATGGCGGGGTCCGCTAATCGGACAAGGGTGCTACTCGCGCGCGGGAGCCCAGTTCGTTGTCGGAGCGAAAAAGACCCAAGGATGGCTTGGACGAACGAGGCTATGATCTAGCTCGAACTCGTTACGCCGAGTTGTAAGCGAGCTAAGACGGAGCTGCGATGAAACTCGATCGACGCATCCTAACGCTTCTTACCTTGTCGTACTTTTTTGCAGGATGCAACGCGCAGAATGCGCCGCTGATGCCATCCTCGACTAGCCGAGCAGTATCCGCCGCAGCTTCACCTTCGATAGGCAGGTCGTTGCAGATCCGAGAGTTTCCCATTCCCACCGCGAGCGCCGCACCGGGGAATCTCGCCAACGGCCCGCATGATGTAAGGTGGGTTTTAGAATTCTACGCGAACAAAGTCGCGGCCGTGCGCGAGAACGGCGCTGTGACCGAGTATCCAGTTCCCAGCCCGGCGCAAGGCAACCCGCATGTCATTACCGCCGCACCAGACGGCAATTTGTGGTTTTCTGAAGACAATACGGCGGCAGGAGGCCAGAGCTATATCGGTCGCGTCACGACGAGCGGATTTATCACCATGTTTCCGATTCCGACCCTGAATTCGCGCGTCGTCGGCGTAGCGGTCGGCCCAGATAAAAATATCTGGTTCTGCGAACCGAACGCACAACAAATCGGCGAGATCACCTCGGCCGGCCAAATCACGGAGTATCCGGTTCCAAACAGCTCCGGCGTTCCATGGGCCATTACCACCGGTCCTGATGGAAACATTTGGTACACGTTGTTACAGGCGAATAGTATTGCCCGGCGGCTACCGGACGGCGTCACGACCGAATTCCCCGTGCCCACACCCAACGCCCTACCGAATTTCATAACGACCGGGCCCGACGGGAATCTCTGGTTCGTTGAGTTTAACGGAAATAGCATCGGACGAATAACTCCGGCCGGCGTCATCACCGAGTTCCCCATCCCACCGAACGGCGGGACCCGCAACCCCGGACAGATTTCGCTCGGACCAAATGGTAATCTATGGTTCACGATTCAGCAGCAACAACCAGGACTTGGCATGGTCGGCAAAATCAACCCGCGGACGGGTGAGATAAAAGAGTATTCGGTCCCTTCGAAAGACGTTGGGCCTGGTATCGTGCTCGGATCAGACGGCAACCTATGGTTTACGGAATGGGACGCCGACAAGGTCGGGAGAATCGATTGCGATGGGCATCGCCGACCTGATGAGCAGCTCGACCGTGGTGATAGTGGTTGCTAAGCAGAATGCTGACCAAATCCGGTAACTTCCACCGGTTCTCTGGGAGGATAGCGGGGCCGAACCGCTGACCTCTTGCATGCCATGCAACGATGACGTTTATTGGGCTTCCGCTAGAACCCAATAAATACGGCTCAAAGCCAACTACGAGAAGGGGCGGCTGAGATCGCGAGATTTCGCCGTCCTTCCCGTTCTTTCGCCGGCCTTCATTGAATTGGTGGTCAAATTGGTGGTCAAGATAATAGCCGTGAACGAGCCAAGGATGGGGCCCATCATCGAAGCCGAACTGTGGTCTTTCCATAAATGTCCCGCGTGGTACAAGGGCCTCGGGGGTTACGCGCGTTTACTGCTTGACGTTTAACGAGAAACGGTTTAGAATAATAGAGTGATCCGGTCGTTCAAATGCCGGGATACCGAGAATCTCTTTAACGATCGACCTGTTGCGCGGTTTCGGAATATTGAGCGCCCCGCCCAAAGGAAGCTTCAGATGCTCAATGCGGCCAAAGAGTTGCGCGACTTGAAGTCGCCAGGCAACCAGGTTGAAAAACTGAAGAATGATCGCGCAGGGCAGCATTCGATCCGAATCAGCGGCCGGTGGCGCATCTGTTTTGTGTGGGACAATGGGGATGCGTGGAACGTCGAGATAGTGGATTATCACTGAGAGTGAAGGAGACGTATGAGCAGTGTGACGCGCTTAAAGCCGATCCATCCTGGTGAGATACTTCGTGAGGAGTATCTGGAGCCGCTCGGCATGAGCATGAACGCATTGGCGATCGCGTTACGGATTCCCGTAAGTCGCGTCAAGGCCATTGTGGACGGCGAGCGTTCCATCACGGCCGATACGGCGCTGCGTCTTGCGCGCTACTTTGACACGACCCCAGACTATTGG